>JAALOO010000002.1_pt3 | contig 279058 bp, 243 predicted proteins | sample 7257641 | NCBI WGS metagenome assembly JAALOO01 (sample SAMN14085613, study PRJNA598686) | mite metagenome | biome: ENVO:01001000; feature: ENVO:01001002; material: ENVO:01001226; isolation source: single female mite from University of Michigan culture on fish food culture... ...
CGGATGCGGATGCGGATGCGGATGCGGATGCGGATGCGGATGCGGATGCGGATGCGGATGCCAGCTAGTTTAGAGACCTTTCAGCCGCTGTGACCCCACTTGCAAGGTTTCAAATAAACGACAGTTTCTGCCCCAACAATCGATTTATGTTTCAATCATAAAGACGCCCTGCCGCAAAGGGCGTCTGCCAGAGCAAAACCCGGCGAAAAGCCGCCCGGATGCACCAGGCAAGACTCATCCTTCCCCTGAACACCCCATTTGCCCCCTACCGCAAATCAGCGTAAAGTTTGGTCACTGGTTACCGAAATCACGCAGTTTTTTTAATCACTTAGGACGGCAACCTTATACCCATGTTTGATATCCTGGTTTATCTATTCGAGACGTATTACAACCCCCAGTCCTGTCCCAAGGCGGAGGTTCTGGCCCACAAATTGGCCGCTATTGGCTTTGAAGACGAGGACATCAACGACGCACTGGGCTGGTTACATGCACTGGGCGAGACCTCGCAACAGTGTCAGCCTACGGCTCAACTCAGTCCCAACAGTCAGCGTATTTTTTCTGAGCACGAACAGAATGTGCTGGGCGCTGACGCGATGGGTTTCATCACCTTTTTGCAAAATTCCGGCGCTCTTACCGCCCACCTGCGCGAAATTCTGATTGAAAGCGCCATGACGGTGGACGAAAGCCCGGTCTCGTTGGACAAAATAAAAATTGTCGCCCTGATGGTTTTGTGGAGCCACGAAGCCGAAATTGATCACCTGATCTTTGAAGAGCTGCTCAGCGACGACTCCACCCGTCAGTCCCACTAAGCTGATACACAGGAACCTATTTTTTGTTCAGGAAACGGCCCCGATAAAGAGGGTCCTTCAACACAAAAAGGCCCGAATCCGACGCTACATCGGACTCGGGCCTTTTTGATTGGGCTTGCTGCTGACTGGCTCTGGCTTGGTCACCTCTATAGAAACAAGTCCCAGATACGAAAAAGCCGGATTGTCTTTATTAGATAGAGGCAATCCGGCTACAGGCTATTGAGCGCAACTGATCAGGTCAGGCTCACTTGATTTCCTTTCTGTCCTTGTCCAGCATCGCGCGCAGCAGACTTTGACCACCCTCGACCACCGCAAACTCACCATAACGGGCGGCATCGAAGCGATCTGCCGAGCCTTCAGCGAAGAACCAGGCATCTGTTCCAGGCGTCCAGTTACTGCGGTGACGACGCATGCGCAAGCGCATCACATCGGAAGGCTCAGCCACAGGGCCTCCTTCGCTCCACAGGCGCTCCTGGCCGTCCTGCTCCAGATAAACACCCTTGAGCTGCGCCACCTTGTTCTCATCCAGTTGCACCGCCACAACCACCCACTGCTGAGCGTCCATCTTGGCAAGCGCGTCCTTGGGCAAGCCCCAGGACAGGGCAGACAGATTCTGCGACAGGGCAAAGTTCAAGGACATATAGTCGCCCTGCATCAACGAACGGGGATCCACCGGAGCCAGCTCCAGCAACACCGTCTGACCATCGCTCAAGATACGTTCCTTTTGCACGATAGCCACGTTGGCCACGCCCAGCACCAGCACCGTCCCCAACAGAACGCTGGCAACCATACCTTTGGGGGCCTGCTGCGGCGCGGCTACCGCCCCTGTCTTCTTGCGGCTCAACTGCCCCAAATAGGCAAAGACCAGACATCCCACCCCGGTTGCCAGCAACAGTTCAGCCTTATCCAACAAGCTGATATTCAGGATGTAGTACAGACGCCAGAGGCAGAACAGGCCCATTGCCACGGCCACGGCCAACAAACTGAGATAGCGCCAGGCATAAGCCACCAGAATCCAGCTCAAGGCCAGGGCCACCGGCGGATAGGGTGTCCAGACCGCGCACAAGGCAGCCATCCCCAGCAAGGCAATGCCATAGACCAGGGGCTGGTCACGCCAGCCGCGCCAATAAAACGCCAGTATCGCCAAAGGAGCCATCGCCAGCAGAAAGCCAGCTACGGTCAGGTAAGGCCGCGACTCGTCCCAGAAAGGCATGGAATAAAACAGCGTGCCCGCCGAAACAAGATGAATCTGGGAAGCAAGCAGTAAGGACCAGAACAAAGGCAGCCAGAAATGCGGCTTGCGCTCACCACGCAAATAAAGATGTCCTAACAACAAGGCGGCAAAGAACATGAATGCCGCGGGCATTTCCAGCATCCAATAAGGCATCATGGTCCAGCGATCAAACAGGCGCTCGATCATCAGAAACTCGATCGCGGCCAGTGCCCAAATCACCAGCAACATGCGCAATACGAACTGTCCTTTGGCCAGCCTGTACAGCAAGGTGCTGATCACAACGGCTATCATGGCGCTGACTTCATGTGGCCAGGGGTAGCGCATGTCCACAACCGGCACGCTTAGCAAGAGCACCGCGCAAGCCACCCAGCCACCGACCAGATCCCGGCTGGAGACCGTATGGGCCTTGGCAAACAGCACGGGGGACACCAGAGCCATGATGCCGCCCAGTACACCCAGCGCTTCCAGACTCAAGTCCAGAGAAACAGCCAGGTACAGCAGAATAATCAGCGGTAACAGCAGGTATAGGAACAGCTTGATCACGCGCAGATACCAGGGGTGATGCTCGTCACTGTCCTGAGCGTCAGCTTGAACACTAGCCTGTGCGTTGGCCAGGTTCTCTGCTGTTGAGGCAGCCGGACTGGCTGCCATGGCTGCGTTCACCGATGCTTGAGTTGCGGCCGCTTCGCTACCATGAGTCCGTCGCCACTGGACGACCTGTTGCTGCAGGAAGCGCAGCAAGCCCAGGCCCAGGCCCACAATCACCACCACGATCAGCAGAAACGCATCGGCTGCATACTCGATAATCAGCATGCTCAAGGAACCATACGCGCCGAACGAGGCCAAGGACATGATCAGCAAATCCGGGCGGCGGTAGTGATAAATACCGTACAGCACCAGGAACAGGACCAGTCCCAGCAGGAAGTTGCCTTCCATGACCTGGGCACCGATGAAAAAGCCCACCGCAATCGCTGCGACCCGCGGCACGATGCGCCACGGGTCATGACGCGCACGCCAGATGGTTTCGGCTGCCAGCAACAACAGCGCATTGACTGCCAGAGCCAGCAAGGTCTGCGTGGTGTAGCTGCGCCCAAACCAGCCTAAGCGGGCAACATCTATCCATAAGTACAAGGCGGTATTGATCAGTACCAGCCACAGCACCGACAGAAAGACACTGCGCACTGTGAATACCCAAGGTATGATCAGCACAGTCCACAATGCGAAAAGCTGCCAAGGGTCTGCGCCAGTCTGATAAGTCTGGCCAATCAGCGCCAGCAAACCGCCCGTGGCCACGGCGGCCAGGCCGGTCAACGCAGCAGGCACTCCCAGATCATGCCCCCAGCCGCCGGAACGTCGGCGAAACAGCAAGGCCAGCCCTGCAGAAACCAGCACGGCGCCTTGAGCCAGGGCAAATTTGGCGACGTGCCCCCAGTTTTCCCAATTGGCCGCAATCCAGGTCACCAGACCACTGGCGAGCAGCAAAACGGCCAACCCCCAGGCCAGTTTTGTCAGAAACACTCGCCAGTCAGTTGGCCATACGTTAGTCTTGTCAGGTCTCATAACTTGCATAGAGGGATAAGCACCTCGTATCATTTCGCGCATTGCAGCGCAGTTGCTGTCACTGGAATCATATGGATAAAACACTAATCATTGCCGAGAAACCTTCAGTCGCCGTAGATATCTCGCGGGCATTGGGCGGTTTCACTCGAGAAGGTGATTATTTTGAAAGCGATCGCTATGTGCTGGCCTCCAGCATCGGCCATCTGCTGGGCCTGGTGGCCCCTAATGATCCGGTCCGCGGCAAGTGGAGCTTCACACATCTACCTGTTATTCCCCCTCAGTTTGAGCTCAACCCGACGGACAAGAAATCGACTGAGCGCTTGAAACTGCTGGTCAAGCTGATCAAACGAAAAGATGTCACCGCTGTTATTAATGCCTGTGACGCGGGGCGCGAGGGTGAGCTGATTTTTCGCTACATTATGCAGTACGCCGGGGCGAAAAAGCCGGTGCAAAGGCTTTGGTTACGTTCGATGACACAATCGGCTATCCGTGAAGCATTTGAAAACCTGCGTGACGATGAAGACATGAAACCGCTGGAAGCGGCGGCCCGTTCGCGCGCTGAAGCGGACTGGCTGGTAGGCATTAATGGCACCCGTGCCATGACGGCCTTCAACAGCAAGGATGGCGGCTTTTTCAAGACTCCCGTGGGCCGTGTGCAAACCCCCACGCTGGCTATCGTGAACGAGCGCGAGAACCGCATTCGCCAGTTCGTGTCGCGCGATTACTGGGAAGTACACGCGGACTTTATTGCTGCTGCTGGCCTGTACACCGGCCGCTGGTTTGACCCCAAATTCACCAAAGACGAGCACGACCCCGAGAAGAAAGACTCGCGTCTGTGGTCCCTGACCGCTGCCCAAACCATTGTGGCCGCCTGCCGCGAGCAGCCCGGTGTGGTCACCGAGGAATCCAAGCCCAGCACGCAGATGTCGCCCGCCTTGTTTGATTTGACCTCGCTGCAACGCGAAGCCAACTCGCGCTTCGGCTTCTCCGCCAAGACCACCTTGTCCTTGGCGCAGACGCTGTACGAACGCCACAAGGCGCTGACTTACCCGCGTACCGATTCGCGCTATCTGCCCGAAGACTATATAAGTACGGTGCAAGAGACCATGCGTGCGCTGGCTGACAGCGGTACGCCTGCCAGCGCTTCGGTACAGCCGTTTGCGCAGGAAGTGGTTGAGCAGAAATGGGTCAAGCCCAACCGTCGGATTTTCGACAATAAAAAGGTTTCGGATCACTTTGCCATCATCCCCACCTTGCAGGTGCCTCGGGAGCTGAGCGATGCCGAGCACAAGATTTACGAGCTGATCAGCCGTCGCTTCCTGGCCGTGTTCTTCCCAGCCGCGGAGTTCCGCGTCACCACGCGTATCACGCAGGTATCCGGTCACCACTTCAAGACCGAAGGCAAAGTGCTGGTCAAACCGGGCTGGCTGGCTATTTATGGCCGCGATGCTCAAGGTGAAGATGCGTCCCTGGTGCCCGTTGCCGATGGCGAGAAGGTTCGCACCGAAGATGTGAATACCAAAGCGCTGGCCACCAAGCCGCCCGCACGCTTTACGGAAGCGACCTTGTTGTCGGCCATGGAAAGCGCCGGCAAGCTGGTTGACGATGAAGCCCTGCGCGAAGCCATGTCCGAGCGCGGTCTGGGTACGCCAGCCACTCGCGCTGCCATTATTGAAGGACTGCTGAACGAAGCCTATCTGCGTCGTGAAGGCCGCGAACTGGTTCCTAGCGCCAAGGCACGTCAGCTGATGACTTTACTGTCCGGTCTGGGCGTTAGCGAACTGACTTCGCCCGAACTGACTGGCGAGTGGGAGCACCAGCTCAAGCAGATCGAGCAACGTCAGCTGGACCGAGACGTGTTCATGCGTGAAATCGCGCAGATGACGCAAGTTATCGTCAAACGCGCTAAAGAATACGAGCGCGACACAGTTCCGGGCGATTACGCGACCTTGCAGACGCCATGCCCTAAATGTGGTGGCGTGGTCAAAGAAAATTACCGTCGTTATGCCTGCACGGCTTGCGATTTCTCTATCGGCAAGCATCCAGGTGGTCGCACCTTTGAGCTGCCTGAAGTTGAAGAGCTGTTGGCCAAGAAAGAACTGGGCCCACTGCCTGGTTTCATCAGCAAGATGGGTCGTCCCTTTGCGGCACTTTTGCGCATTACCGACGAGTACAAACTGGAGTTCGACTTCGGCCAGAACGACGACGATGATGACGAAGCCCTGGATTTCAGCGGCCAGACCCCGGTCGGCCCCTGCCCCAAGTGCCAGTCTTCCGTCTTTGAGCACGGCTTGCGTTACCTGTGCGAGAAGTCTGTGGGCCCCTCCAAGAGCTGCGACTTCCGTAGCGGCAAGGTGATCTTGCAGCAGGAAATTACCCGCGAGCAGATGGCCAAGTTGCTGGGCGAAGGCAAGACGGACTTGCTGGATGGTTTCGTGTCCTCGCGTACCAACCGCAAGTTCAAGGCCTTCCTGGTGCGTCAGGCAGATGGCAAGATCGGCTTTGAGTTCGAACCTCGTCCAGAGAAGCCAGGGCGCAAAACGGCCGCCAAGAAAACGGCGACTAAAGCGGCGGCTAAAAAGACAGCAGTGAAGAACACAGCAGCCAAGAAGACGGCTGCCAAGAAAACAGCTGCTAAAAAGACTGCCAGCAAGGCGGAGTAAAAAGTTTGGTTTCTTTGGAAGAACGGCCTCCTTTTTTTGGGGGCCGTTTTTTTTATGGGCAGCCGTGTAGGGCTTACAGGCTGGGGAAGAGAGTCTCTGTGAAGACGCCATTCAGGGACCGGGTTTGGGTCTCCGGGCTGAGCACTATTCCACAGCCAAACCCTTTCTAAACATCAATGCCACAGCATGAAAACCCACGACTAAAGCGGCAAATAAAACAAAGCCTTAGCCAGCACCACAATCAGCAGTACGTGTGCAAAAACACTCAGGTGAATAATCCGTGAGCGCCGCGCTGTCATGGTTTTGCGTCGGCTCATCACCATGACGGACAGGAAGTGTCCAAACACACTCAAGGCCAAGGTGATTTTCACACCCAGAATCCAGGCCCTGGCCCCGCCGACCTCAAACAAGGCCCGATGCTGCCAGGCCAGACTCAAGCCCGCACCGTAGAGCAATAACAAAACCCAAGGCATGATGCGACGCGCGCGGCGCCCCAGGGCATATTCGAACTCCCGCATCGATGGGCGGGAAACCTGACGCGCCAAAGGCGACAACATCAGCACCTCGAAAAACACGGTGCCGATGAAGAAAATTGCAGCCAGAAGGTGAACCAACAACAGGAAAAAGTAGCTCATGAACAGCGCTCAGGAAAGCAGACAATTCATCAACGGTACACCAGGTCTCGCGCCCACAAACTGACTTCTGGCACATAGCTGATCAGCATCAAGCAGGCCAGGATGACAACGACAAAAGGCAGCAGGGGACGTATCAGTTTTTCCAAAGAAATTCCGGCTACTGAACACGCCGCAAACAGGTTCACGCCAAAGGGCGGAGTCACCATTCCCAGCGCCAAATTGACCACCATGATGATGCCAAAATGCGCCGGATCAATCCCAAACTGCACCGCTACCGGTAGCAAGAGCGGAGCCAGCACCACAATCGAGGCGGAAGTCTCGACGAACATGCCCACCACAAACAAGGCCGCGTTCACGCCCAGCAAGAACATCATCGGGCTGCTGAACAGTTCCCCCAACCATATCCCCATGGCAGCCGGAATGCCGGTGCGATTAAGCAAGAAGCCAAACACCCCCGCATTGGCAATGATGAACATGATCACCGCCGTGGACACCACGGAACGATGCAGCACCTTGGACAAATCGCCCCATTTAACACTGCGGTAAATAAACATGCTGACGATCAAGGCATAGACTACCGCCACGGCTGAAGCCTCGGTAGGCGTGAAAATACCCCCGTAAATTCCGCCAAGAATAATCATCGGCATCAGCAAGGCCAGCCACGCCTGACGAAAGGCCGTCCAAACACTCAGACGGCCCACACCATCCTGCAAACCCAAACCATGACGACGTGCGTACAACCACACATAAATCATCAAAGCGCCGCCGATCAACAAGCCAGGACCAATACCCGCAACAAACAGCTCGCCCACCGACGTGTCTGTGGATACAGCGAACAGAATCATGGGAATGGACGGCGGGATAATCACCCCCAGCTCCGCCGCTGAAGCCTGCAAAGATGCGGCAAACGGCGCTGGATAACCATGACGAACCATGGCAGGAATCAGAATCGCCCCCACCGCAAAAGTGGTGGCCACACTGGAGCCAGCCACAGCCGCAAAAATCATGCAGGTCAGCACACAGCTGCACGCCAGACCACCCTGCACACCACCGACCAGGCTTTTGGCAAACTCCACCATACGGTTGGACATGCCGCCCGATTCCATCAAGTTACCCGCCAGGATGAAGAAAGGCACCGCCACCAGAGGGTATTTGTCCAGGGCTGCGTACAGTTGCTGGGCGATGACCAGAAACGTCATGCGCCCCTCCCACGCTACCCCCGCCATATTGGCCAGCCCCACGGCAATGGCCACGGGCACCGTCAATACAAAGAACAGCAGCATGGACACAAGCATGATCTGGGGCACGATACGGTCTCCGGTCTAAACAGATGCCAGCCAGGCATCCAGAGTGCGGCGGTGCTTTACAGGCACGGAATCAGGTCTTGAATTAGAGCTGCGTGTTATCCACCACAGCGGGTGTCGGTTTTTCCAGCCAACGGGCCAGCAATCCTAGAATGGCCAGCACAGCGCCAATCGGGATCGCAATATACACCCAGGAAATGGACCACTCCAGGCTGGGCATGGTCTGAAACCGTACCCGCCAGGTCATTTGAATGCCGACCCAGGTCAGCAGGCCGAAAAAGGTCAGACAAGCAAGCAGCACGGCCACATCCAGCCAATGCTGTGCCCGCTGCCCGACCCAAAGTCGCAGCACATCCACGCTCAGCATGGCGCCCTGACGCAGGGCCAGACACAGACCCAGCATGACCGTCCAGATCAAGGCAGCACGCGACCAGGCCTCGCTCCAGTCAGCGGGCGACTGAAGTACAAAACGGGCGATAACTTGATAGAACGCAGCTGCCACTGCCGAGAGCAGCAGCAACTGCGTTACCCAGGACACCAGACGAAACAGGCCCTTGTCCAGCACAGACAGCAGCGCTTTCATGATGAACGCCGTTTACTGAGTCTGACGAATGGCCTCGACCAGCTCCTGGCCGAACTGTTTGTAGTACTGGGGATAGGCGGGCTCTACCGCTTTGGCAAATGCCGCGTGGTCAACCGTATTGACCTGCATGCCTTCCGCCTTGACGGCATCTACGCCAGTTTTCTCGATGTCGTCCACGTAGTCACGCATGGCCTGGGCAGCCGTTACGCCGGCATCTTTCATCAACTGCTTGTCCTGATCGGACAGGCCGTCATATACCGCCGGAGACATCAGCACCAAGGCCGGGCCGTACACGTGTGCAGTCAGCGACAGATACTTTTGCAGCTGCGGCAGCTTGGCCGACACAATCACGGACAAGGGGTTTTCCTGGCCGTCGATAGTGCCTTGTTGCAAGGCCGTCGCCACTTCCGGCCAGGCCATAGGCGTCGCCAGAATGCCGATTTCACGGAAGGCCGCAATATGGATGGGGTTTTCTGTGGTGCGTATCTTCAAACCCTTGGCATCCGCCGGGGTAGTGACAGGACGCACATTATTGGTCAGGTGACGGAAACCTTGCTCACCCCAGGCCAGCGCCACAATCCCGCGCTTGGGAAATTCAGCCAGCATGTCCTGGCCGATCTTGCCATCCAACACATGACGGGCATGTTGCAGATCACGGAACAGGAAAGGGATATCGAATACGCCGGTCTTGGGCACAAAGTTCAGGGTTGCGCCGGTAGAGACAATGGCCAGATCAATTGTGCCCAGTTGCAGGCCTTCAATGACTTCACGCTCGCCACCCAGGGCGCTGTTGGGGAAGGCCTCGATGGTGTAATTGCCATCCTTTTCCAAGGCACTGGCAAAGGCCTTTGCACCCGCACCATAGTGAGAGCTGGTGGACAAGGCGTAGGCCAACTTCAAGGACGTTTGAGCCGTAGCCGCTCCCGCAGCCAGGCCTAAACCCAGCATCAAACCCGCGGCCAAAAGACGGTTCTTCATGTGACGGTACATCATGCATGCCCCTCCTGTCTGAATGGATCAGTGTATTTAATGCGCAGTGCTCGGGCTGGGACATAGGGGTTTTTACGCCTGTGTCCCAGCCGGGCACCTTATTCTTCTACGTACCAGTTATCTTCGGACAGCATGACCTGTTGATGGCCATAGCCCGCTGGCATCATGGGGAAACAGTTTTCCAGCGCCAGCACTTCCACGTTCAGGAAGAAGGGGCCGTCAAGAGCCAAGCAGCGCTCCAGCGCCGCATCCAGCTGATCGGGGTGCTCCACGCGTTCGGCTTCCCAGCCAAAGGCGCGCGACAAGGCCACAAAATCCGGCATGGCTTCGTTATAGCTGTGGCTGTAGCGGCCATCATGAATCAGCTCTTGCCACTGACGCACCATACCCATGTGACGGTTATTGCACAGAATCACCTTGATCGGCGTGCGATGCTGCACGGCGCTGGCCAGTTCCTGAATATTCATCAGCACCGAAGCGTCACCACTGACGCACACCACCAGCTTGTCCGGATGCGCAATCTGCGCCCCAAAAGCGGCCGGCACGCCGTAACCCATGGTGCCGGCTCCACCCGAGGTCAGCCAACGGCGAGGGCGATCAAACTTGATGTATTGCGCCGCCCACATCTGGTGCTGGCCCACATCGGTAGACACGATGGCATCACGGCCTTCCAGATGCGCGTCCAGACGTTCCAGCAGATGCTGCGGCAAAATTGCATCGCTACGCGGAGTGACCTTCAAGCACTCTTGAGCGCGCCACACGCCAATGCGCTGCCACCAGTCATTCAGACGACCTTCGGGCAATTCGTGGTGCGACAGCTCTTTGCGCAGGGCGCGCAGCAGGGGATAACAATCGCCCACCAGAGCCACATCGGCTCGCACCACCTTGTCGATGGAGCCGGGGTCAATATCAATATGAATCTTGCTGGCATGCGGGCAGAAATCGGACAGACGGCCAGTAATGCGGTCGTCGAAACGAGCGCCCACACAGATAATCAGATCCGCATGGTGCATGGCCAGATTGGCTTCCAACGTGCCGTGCATGCCCAACATGCCCACGAACTGCTCATCACGTGCAGGGTAAGCACCCAAGCCCATCAAGGTCAGCGTACAAGGTGCGCCGGTTTCCTGAACCAGGCTGGTGAAGGCATGGCTGGCATCGGCACCGGAGTTGATCAGGCCACCACCACCGTAAAACACAGGTCGACGGGCGTGCGCAATCATGGCAGCCGCGCGTTTGATCGCCGCTTCCTGCGCAGAGGCCGGAGCGGCAGGAGCCAAGAGGCTGTCGGCCTCTTCCTGGACTGGAGCCTCGCTGCTGGCAGCGGGCAGGGTGGCGATCTGAATATCTTTGGGGAAGTCCAGCAGCACCGGACCGGGGCGGCCTTGGGTACACAGGCGCAAGGCCTTGGCCGTCAGGGAGGCCACGTCTTCAATGCGACGAACCTGGGCATTCCACTTGGTCACAGGGCGGGAAATACCAATCGCATCGCACTCCTGGAACGCAGCGGTACCAATTGCGGTGGTCGCTACTTGACCACTAATACACAGGACAGGAATAGAATCACACAAGGCATCGAGCAAACCGGAGGTGGTATTGGCCATACCAGGGCCCGATGTCACCAGCACCACGCCAGGTTTGCCGGTGCTGCGGGCATAGCCTTCGGCCGCATGTACGGCTGCTTGCTCGTGGCGGACCAGAATATGACGAATTCGCGGTTGTGCATGAAGAGCATCATAGAGCGGTAACACCGCTCCGCCAGGATAACCAAAAATGGTATCTACACCCTGAGCGATCAAGGTTTCGAGCAAGATTTGCGCGCCGTTGTGGGCGGTCGTTTCAAGTGACATGGTTGCGTAGCCCTGCATGTTTTGTAAGATAGAGATCGCCGTCCAGTTTATCCCCTTTTACAGGCTGATTCCCCATGGTCACTCAACGCCAACCCTGGCACGTCGTCAAACCGTCCAAACTGCACGGCAATGGCGTCTTTGCGCTACGCGATATTCCTGCCGGAACTCGCATCCTGCAATACGCAGGCAAGCGGCTTACCCCGGAACAAGCCGATGCCCTGTTCCCGGTCAATCCGGACGAGCCTTTTCACACGTTTTTCTTTGCCTTGAGCAACGGCAAAATTGTGGACGGTGGTCAGGGCGGCAATGACTCGCGCTGGATCAACCACTCTTGCGCCCCCAACTGTGAGGGTCACGAGAACGTGGACGGATCACGCGTGTTTATTGTGGCCATGCGCGATATTCCCGCCGGGGAAGAGCTTTTGTACGACTACTCGCTGGTCATCGACGATGAAATTACCGAGGAGCTCAAGCAGAACTATCGCTGTCTGTGTGGCGCTGCCCAATGCCGTGGCACCATGATTGCCCTGCAATCGGATCGCTCCCAGGCGGTGGCAGACGAGCTGCGTGAAGTGGCTGCCGAGCTGGATGCAGAAATGGAGCAAGCCCGTAAAACGCCGGTTTCATCCAAACAAAAAACCGCTGATCTGAAAGCCACTGCCAATAAGCAGGCAGAAAAGGGCGAGTCCGATCAGGATAAAGACGAGGACACGGACGACGATAACGAGTCTGCACGCTCCAAAGACAAAAAAGACAAGAAGGGCAAAAAGAAGAAAAAAGACAAAGCCAAAAACAAAGATAAAAATAAAGACAAAAAAGCGTCCAAAAAGGACAAGGAAGGCAAAAAAGGGAAAAAGGACCGTAAAAAAGAGTAAGCTGTCCCCCAGCTTGCATTAGCCCAGGCTGCCCCACCGGCAGCCTGCACCCTTGCTAATCACCCGCACAGCAAGCCCGGCAACACCCCAGTCGGGCCTCTCAGAGCGCCACACACAGGCCCATCTGTCGTGCCGGGCCAGGTTTTACACCTCATCAGCTAGGCGAAGCACCACCCCCCTATTGCGTGTGCCCTCGCCCCCAAATCCCTATCGTCTCTCCCCAGGCCAAACAAGGCCCAAGGGTGCGTTTGCACCGGGGGAAATTACTCACTGCCAGCCCCGTCTTTGACCGCTAGCATGTAGCTTTATTGCCAAATCTGACAGATCTCATGGATTCAAGTTCTACAGATACACCTGATAATCACGCCGCCTCGCCCGCCGAATCCGGCCTGCGTATTCCCTTGCAAATAGAAGACTGGGCTTCGGTCCTGATCATGGCGGCCTTGGCATTAATTACTTTTGCCAACGTGTTTGTGCGCTATCTGACCAATAGCTCCTTTGCCTGGACCGAGGAAATCTCCATCTTCCTGCTGGTGGTCCTGACCATGAATGCCGGTGCCAGCGCCTGTGTGCGCCACTTGCACATTCGTATTGAAGTCTTTGCCGATGCGGGCACACAGCGTCGTCAACGCCGCCTGGCCCTGTTTGGCATTGGCATGAGCCTGCTGTTCTTTATCGGCATGGCCATTCTGTCTGGCCGCATGGCCCTGGACGAGTTCGAGTGGGGTGATACCTCGCCGTCCATTGGTGTCCCGACTTGGTGGTACAGCATGTGGCTGCCCATCCTGTCTACTACCCTGAGCCTGCGTTTGCTGGGCATGTGGGTGCGTCGTTGGCAGGCCAAATCATGATTGCAACGTTGCTGTTCGTCATCTTCATTGGTTTGATGCTGGTGGGCGTGCCCGTTGGCGTATCCCTGGGTATAGGCGGTGCCTTTGCCATTTTGATGTCCAACCTGGATACGCACTGGTTTGGCCTGATGGCCGTGCCGCAAAGCTTTTACGCCGGTCTGGCCAAATACCCTTTGCTGGCCATTCCCATGTTTGTGCTGGTGGGCTCCATTTTTGACCGCTCGGGCGTGGCCAGCCGTCTGGTGAACTTTGCCGTAGCGCTGGTTGGCCGTGGTCCTGGCATGTTGCCCGTCGTTGCCATTGGCGTAGCCATGTTCCTGGGCGGTATTTCCGGCTCCGGCCCGGCCTGCGCCGCCGCCGTGGGCGCGGTCATGATCGGCGCCATGAAACGCGCGGGCTATCCCGGTCCTTTTGCGGCCAGTATTGTCGGTGCGGGTGCAGCCACCGACATTCTGATTCCCCCTTCCATCGCCTTCATTATTTACTCGGTGCTGGTGCCCGAGGCCTCCGTACCTGCGCTGTTTGCGGCTGGTATGTTCCCCGGCATTCTGGCGGGTATTGGCCTGATTATTCCGGCCATCTGGCTGTCGCGTCGTCACAAGCTGGGATTGGCCGAAGCCGAACTGCCACGTCCACCCTTCTGGCGCAGCCTGCGAGAAGCGGCCTGGGGCCTGATTGCGCCGGTGATCATTCTGGGCGGTATGCGCCTGGGTCTGTTCACCCCCACCGAAGCGGCTGTTGTGGCCGTGTTCTACGGTCTGTTCGTAGGCATGATCATCCACCGCACCATCAAGTTCCGCGATCTGTTTTTGATCCTGCGGGAAGCCGCCGAATTATCAGCCGTCATCATGATGGTCGTGGCGCTGGCCGGTATTTTTGCCTGGGCTCTGTCCACCCTGAGCATTATTGACCCCGTCACCAATGCCATCATCAATTCCGGTCTGGGCGAGTACGGCATTTTGGCGCTGATGATTGTCATGCTGATTGTGCTGGGCATGTTCCTGGATGGCATTTCGATCTTCCTGATCTTTGTGCCACTATTCATGCCTATTGCCTACAACTTTGGCTGGCACCCCGTCTGGTTCGGTGTCTTGCTGACCTTGAACGTGGCCCTGGGCCAGTTCACCCCGCCTGTCGCCGTAAACCTGATGGTGGCCTGCCGTATCGCGGGCGTCCCTATGGAAAGCACCCTGCGCTGGGTAGGCTGGCTACTGCTGGGTATGGGCTCGATCATGCTGCTGGTGATCGCAGAACCCGAAATTGCCCTGTGGCTGCCACGCTACCTGGGCTTTAACTAAAACCACAAGACTGCAACACAACTCATAGAAAGGGAGACCTGACCCATGAAATTACGTCACATTCTGGCCGCTCTGGCATGTACAGCCGCCACCTTGGCCGTGGTTCCGGCAGCGCAAGCCGCCTACAAATCCGAGTACAAGCTGTCCATCGTGGTGGGCACCACCTTCCCCTGGGGCCAAGGCGCCGTGATCTGGTCTGACCTGGTGCGCGAGCGCACCGATGGCCGCATCAATATCAAGATCTACCCTGGCACCTCGCTGGTGCAAGGCGACCAGACACGCGAGTTCACCGCCATTCGCCAGGGCATGATTGATATGGCCGTGGGCTCAACCATCAACTGGTCCCCCCAGATCAAACAGCTGAACCTGTTCTCCCTGCCGTTCCTGCAACCTGACGCCAAAGCCACTGACGCCCTGATCAATGGCGAAGTCGGCAAGGACCTGTTTGGCTACATCGAGAAAGCCGGTGTAGTGCCTCTGGCCTGGGGTGAAAACGGTTTCCGTCAGCTCAGCAACTCCAAGCACGAAGTGACCAAGCCTGAAGACATGAAGGGCCTGAAACTGCGTGTGGTGGGTTCACCTTTGTACATGGACACCTTCAGCGCCCTTGGTGCCAACCCCACGCAAATGAGCTGGGCGGATGCACAACCCGCACTGGCTAATAAGGCCGTAGACGGCCAGGAAAACCCCCTGTCCATTTACGCCGGTGCCAAGCTGTACGACGTGCAGCAGCAATACCTGACCCTGTGGAACTACGTGTCTGATCCACTGGTGTTTGTGGTGAACCGTGACGTGTGGAAATCCTGGAGCGAGGAAGACCAGAAGATCGTGCGTGAAGCCGCTATTGAAGCCGGCAAACGTGAAATCGTGATTGCCCGCACCGGCATCACCGCTGAAGATCCTGCCTTGCTCAAAGAGATCGAAGGACACGGCGTGAAGGTCACTACGCTAACTCCTGAGCAGCATGCTGCCTTTGCCAAGGCAACCGAAGGCGTGGTCGAGAAGTGGACCAAGACCATCGGCGAAGACCTGGTGAAGAAAGCACGCGACGCGATTGCTGCGAGCCGCTAATTAGCCTGGGATTGAAAGACGAAAAGCCGGGCCTGAATGGGCCCGGTTTTTTCTTGTCTGGCTATCGCTCCCACCCAAAAAGCCCCATGAAAACACCAGCCTAGGAGCTCCGTGTGGGGGTACTTTCGAGCACTGGGTTACCCTCGAAGAAACAAGCGCTATACATCCGCGACACAAGCTAAGGACATTCTTTACAGTCTACTGGCCTCACAAACCTGCTTATTCCTTGAAGCGGATCGCCAGCATTTCTCCCGTTGCACAGACCTCGCCATTCGCGCTTAGCGACAGGTCTACCCAGACCTTGCGCCCATCCAGCTCACGCAACTTACCCTGCACCGTCAGCTCCGTCCCCATCGGGGTAGGACGCCGAAACTCCACTTTCAGGGAGGCAGTCACACAACGGATCGGCTCCTCGCTGGTGCCCATCTCGATACTCAAATCCCGATAGATGAAAGCTGCCGCGGAAGCGGTGCCATGGCAGTCCAGCAAAGAAGCAATCAAACCGCCGTACACATGATTAGGCACACCCCCGCTGTAAATTGGCTTGGGTGTGTAGCGGGCCACGGTATCGTCACCGTCCCAATAGCTCTTTAGCTGATGCCCGTCGGGATTATGTTTGCCGCAGCCGTAGCAATGGCTGAAGTTGTCTGCATAAAAATCTTGAAACGCTTTATCCATATGGATCCCTGCTGCCCTCAAAGAAACCAAGAGGCTGTGCTCCACTTGGTAGCACGGCCTATTTCTTAAGCCGCCAAAGGTGGTTTGCCAGTGCTACGAGCCCACCACTCACCCAGGCGCGTAGGCACTAACAAGGCCTGCAATATCTTATTGAAACGCCGTTTCCAGAAAGCTGCGCAGCTTGCGCGAGTGCAGCCTTTCTTTGGGCATCTCGCGCAGCAACTCCAGCGCCCGGATACCAATGTGCAGATGCTGGCCAACCTGTCGTGCATAGAACTCACTGGCCATGCCCGGCAGTTTCAGCTCGCCATGCAAGGGCTTGTCCGACACGCACAGCAAGGTGCCATACGGCACACGGAAGCGGAAACCATTGGCGGCAATCGTGGCGGACTCCATATCCAGCGCAATCGCCCGCGACTGGGACAAGCGGCGCACCGGTTCGTGGTGGTCACGCAGCTCCCAGTTACGGTTATCAATGGATGCCACCGTGCCGGTACGCATGATGCGTTTCAGCTCCCAGCCGGACAGCCCGGCCACCTCGGCCACGGCCTGCTCCAAAGCGACCTGAATTTCTGCCAGAGGAGGGATGGGCACCCAGGTGGGCAGATCCTCGTCCAGCACGTGGTCCTGACGTACATAGCCATGGGCCAGCACGTAATCGCCCAAACGCTGGGTGGTGCGCAAACCGGCGCAGTGGCCCAGCATCAGCCAGGCGGCAGGGCGCAAGACGGCCACGTGATCGGTAATGGTCTTGGCATTGGATGGTCCCACACCGATATTGATCAGCGTGATGCCAGAATGATCGGCACGGCGCAAATGGTAAGAGGGCATCTGTGGCGCACGAGCCAGGGGCGAGCCTGTTGTTGAAGCATTCGCACCTGCGGGGGTGATGATATTGCCCGGCTCCACCAGATCGATATAGCCCTGGTCGTCAGCCTGCAGCACTTCACGCGCCCACTGGCAGAACTCGTCCACATAGAACTGGTAATTGGTGAACAGCACAAAGTTCTGGAAGTACTCGGGCCGGGTGGCGCTGTAGTGCTGCAAACGATGCAAGGAATAGTCGATACGCGGCGCGGTGAAAGGAGCCAGCGGCAACGGTTCGTTATGCACACGCTCCCACGTGCCGTTGACAATGGCATCGTCCATATAGGCCAGATCGGGCACATCGAAGTGATCGCGCAAGGTGTCACCGGGCGACTCGGGTACGGTCGTCACGGTAGACTGCACGCCGTTGTTCAAGGCGAAATGCAGCGGGATGGGCACGGAAGACTCACCCACTTCCACCTGCACACCATGATTGCGCAGCAGCAGTTCCAACTGCTCCAGCAAGTAATCGTGATACAGGCCAGGGGCGGTGATGGTGGTCATGTACACACCAGGTTCAACCACGTGCCCGTAAGACAGACGGCTATCCACTTCCTGATAGGTATCGACACGCAAGCGCACCGCAGGATAGCAGGCTCTGAAACGCTGCCCGCGTGGAAAGCCAGTTTCCAGACACTGGGCAAAGGAATCACGCAAAAAAGCGGTATTGCGATCGTAGATATGGCGCAACTGCTCCAAAGCCTGGCCTGCGTCCTGATAGCCCTTGAACGGAACCAATTCAGGCGTGGACGTGATACGAGAAAAACCGCTGGGATCAGACATAACAAGTATTCCAAGGGGAAACAAAGACAAGCAGATCTGCAAGCATCATAAGCTGTTTATTGTCTGGCCTCCTACACGGCTCCATGACAAATTCAGCGCTGTCTCACACAGCTTCCAACTTGCCTGCACCTTATGACATCACCGCTATACCGTTGACGGAACTCAGCCGGCTTGCCCACTCGACCCGATTCAATGCAGCCATAATCTGACTCTGGTCCACCAGCAACTAATAAGCAGGTGCGCCCCCCTTGCCATGACAGTCATGCAGGCCATGTTCAAGACCAGGTCAGGACTGCCTGGACAAGCAGGTGAGCATTTCCGTCCACCGCAAATGTCGTTACTGGTTTTTGACTGAACCACAAGCCCCACTGTCCACACAGTGGACATGACTATCTGTGGTTTTGAGACGAAATTTACTCACGGACCTTATTTGAATCAGTGCCTTTACCCCGGTTTTGGGCAAATTCCACTTTTCTCCAATACGGCCAACAGCACCCTTGCGCGACTCTGCATCCCAAAGCCCTGTTTTTATGCTAATGGCGCTGAACAAGCGGCTTGGCGGGCATATCAAGTATTTCAAGCAAGGCCTGGTGAGGCAGCTTATGATGGCAAGTGGAAGTCAGACACGTCTTCTACCTCATATATAAGACTTGCCCAAAACCAGTAAATACATTAAGTATGTAGTCTTAATACTTTTAGTATTAAATCCAGCTTGCGTCAGTCCTTCATAATTTAAGTTATCCAACCTGGCAGTGTGCTCGGCATGCGTGTGAGACATAGCTCGTCATCGCGCAAATTAGCTTGTATTTAGGCTAATTTACAATGGGTTAGCGTATTTTAATGATTTTCGCTTCAAGCAATCTGCTCGCCCTCTGATGTCATTTGTGTCCTGGCGCCGCGTGGGTCTATCCACCCGCGATTTCAGCAAGTTCTGAATGTGCTCTTGACCAGGTAATTGCAGTTAGCACGGCCGTTTGGCCTGCCGCTGTACCGAATCACTTTTAACTATCAGCAAGGGTACACATGACCACTCGAATCTCCTGCCAGCGATTGCAAGTCGCCGAGGTGCTTCATCAGTTCATCGAACAAGAAGCCCTGCCCGGCACAGGTATCTCCTCCGAAGCCTTCTGGGCTGGTTTCGACAAGCTGGTCCATGATCTGGCACCTAAAAACCGCGCCTTGCTGGCCGAACGCGACCGCTTGCAAGTCGAACTGGACAAGTGGCACACGGCCAACCCAGGCCCCATCACCGATATGCCTGCCTACAAGAGCTTCCTGAGCTCCATCGGCTATCTGAAAGAAGCGCCTGCCGACGTCAAGGTCAACACCACCAACGTCGACACCGAAATCACCGAACAAGGCGGTCCTCAGCTGGTTGTACCCATCATGAACGCACGTTACGCGCTGAACGCCGTCAACGCACGTTGGGGCAGCCTGTACGACGCCCTGTACGGCACCAACGCCATTCCTGACACCGACGGCGCCCAGCGTGGCGGTGGCTACAACGCCGTGCGCGGTGCCAAGGTTATCGCCTTTGGCCGTCAGTTCCTGAACGACACCATTCCTCTGGCTCAAGGCAGCCACGATCAGGCTACCTCCTACACCATCGCTGACGGTGCCCTGCGCGTCACCCTGGAAAACGGCGGCACCACCGGTCTGAAAGACGCCTCGACCCTGCTGGGTTACCGCGGTCAGCCCGATGCGCCTGAAGCCATCGTGTTCCTGCACAACGGCCTGCACTTTGAACTGCAGATCGACCCCAACAGCCCCATTGGCAAGACCGACCCGGCTGGCGTGAAAGACATCGTTCTGGAAGCCGCACTGACCACCATCATGGACTGCGAAGACTCCGTGGCTGCCGTGGACGCCGACGACAAGGTCCTGGCATACCGTAACTGGCTGGGTCTGGTGACCGGTTCGCTGACCGAAGAAATCAAGAAAGACGGCAAGGTCTTTACGCGCCGCCTGGCTGACGATCGCCAGTACACCGACCTGAAAGGCGCTACCCAGACTCTGGCTGGCCGCTCCCTGATGTTCGTGCGTAACGTCGGTCACCTGATGAGCAACCCCGCCATCATTGACGGCGAAGGTCGCGAAATCCCTGAAGGCATTCTGGACGCCGTGATCACCACCCTGATCGGCATGCGCGATCTGGAACTGAAGAAGAACTCGCGCAGCGGCTCGCTGTACATCGTCAAACCCAAAATGCACGGTCCTGACGAAGTGGCGTTTGCCAGCGAAATTTTTGACCGTGTGGAAAGCCTGCTGGGTCTGGCTCCCAACACCGTCAAGCTGGGCATCATGGACGAAGAGCGCCGCACCAGCGTGAACCTGAAAGCAGCTATTGCCCAGGCCACCGAGCGTGTCGTGTTCATCAACACCGGCTTCCTGGACCGCACGGGCGACGAAATCCACACTTGCATGCAAGCGGGTGCCGTGGTGCGCAAGGCCGACATGAAACAAGCTGACTGGCAGCCTGCCTACGAGCGCAACAACGTTCAGATCGGCCTGCTGTGCGGCCTGCGTGGTCGCGCTCAGATCGGTAAAGGTATGTGGGCCATGCCTGACCTGATGGCTGAAATGCTGGAACAGAAGATTGGTCACGTGAAGGCCGGTGGCAACACCGCCTGGGTGCCATCGCCTACCGCTGCCACGCTGCACGCCTTGCACTACCACCAAGTCAACGTGGTCGACGTCCAGAAGGGTCTGGAAGGCGACACCAACGACTACCTGGACAGCATCCTGACCATTCCTGTGGCCACTGACACCAGCTGGTCCGCCAAGGAAATCCAGGAAGAACTGGACAACAACGCTCAGGGCATCCTGGGTTACGTGGTGCGCTGGATTGACCAGGGCGTGGGCTGCTCCAAAGTACCAGACATCCACGACGTGGGCCTGATGGAAGACCGCGCTACCCTGCGTATCTCCAGCCAGCACATCGCCAACTGGCTGCTGCACGGCATCGTCACCCACGAACAAGTGGTTGAAACCCTGCAGCGCATGGCTGCTGTGGTTGACCAGCAAAATGCAGGCGACCCAGCCTACCAGAACATGGCCGGCAACTTCGAAGGCTCCTTTGCCTTCCGCGCTGCTCAGGATCTGGTTCTGAAGGGTCTGGAACAGCCTAACGGCTACACCGAGCCTTTGCTGCACCAATGGCGTCTGGCTTTCAAAGCCGCTCAAGCCTGAAGCACACAATGTCGCCCGGAGCCTGACTCCGGGTAACAGTGTCCCAAAATCCCCATCTTGCTGGTTCAGGATGGGGATTTTTTTCGCCTCCTAGTTCCAGATTTGCGGCAAAGAGGAAGTTGAACCGTCGCTCGGCACAAGCAGCCTTTCCAAGTCTTCAAGCAGGTTTGAGTCTCGGGGCTCCGGCTTCGGAGCGTAGCGAACATCCCTGTCTGCCTCTTCTCGTTATAAACTCGAACTCATAACGTATTTGACCGACAGGAAACCCCATGAAATCTTTGCTGTTTTCCGCCGCTTGCCTGCTGGCGATCACCACCACGGCCCACGCTTCCGACCTGCTGATTGCCACCGGCGCAGGCTACCGCAAGCCCGTCACGGAACTGATGGAAGCCTTCAATAAAGAAACAGGCCTGACGGTAGAGAGCAGCTTTGGCAATATGCAGCAGGTCCGCGCCCAGAGCGAGCAAAATCCAGATACCGCCGCCATTATTGGCGACCGCTTTTTTCTGGAGCCTATGGGCATTGCCCAGCAGTTCGTGAACATCAGCCAGGGTGCCCTGATGCTGGCCGTGCCCAAGGGCAAGACCATTGATTCCATCCAGGATTTGCAGCAACCCAGCTACGCCCGCATCGCGATTGGCGATGCCAGGAAAACGGTTTACGGCCGCGCCGCCACTACCTGCATGGAACGTGAAAAAATCCAGGCCGATGGTCGCACCATTGAAGTCGCCATGCTGCCGCAAGTATCGACTTACTTGCTGAACGGCGAAGTGGACGCCGGTTTCATCAACCGCAGCGAAGCGCTGGCCCACAAGGACAAGCTGGGCACCATCCTGCCCATGCCGGCCCAATGTCACAACCCGATTGATCTGAGCCTGGCCGTGCTCAAGGACCGCCCTGCAAGCCCTGCCTTGCAATCCTGGACCCAGTTCCTGGGCTCGGACAAGGCCAAGTCCATTCTTGAGCGCCACGGCCTGTAATGTCTGCCTGGATGAGCTGCTCCAGCAGCTCGCTAGGCCTGAGTGTCTATGTGCTGGCCGCCACCCTGGTGGCCCAATTGGTTCTGGGGGTCGCACTGGCGTGGGTACTGGCCAGAAAACGCTTTCCGGGCCACGGATTACTCGATTCGCTGGTGAGTCTGCCGCTGGTTTTTCCACCGATTGTCATCGGTTATTTGCTGCTGCTTGCCTTGGGCAGACAGGGCTGGCTGGCCAGTGCCACCGGCTGGTCGCCCAATATTGTCTTTCAGCCTGCGGCCTTGTTGATTGCCGCATTTATCGCCGGGCTGCCTTTGATGGTCAAACCTGTGCAAAACAGCATGAACAGCCTGTCGCCACGGCTGCGTGAAGCAGCGGCCACGCTGGGCCACGGCACGTGGTCCTACTTCTTCCGGGTGGAGCTGCCCTTGCTGCGGCCAGCCCTGGCCACGGGCCTGATTCTGTCAGGCGGCAGGGCGCTGGGCGAAGTCGGGATCTCGCTGATGCTGGGTGGCAATATTGCGGGCCGTACCGAAACCTTGTCTTTATCAATCTACAACGCCGTCCTGGACGGCGACACAGACTGTGCCAATGCGCTGTCCTGGTTGCTGGGGCTGACGGCATTAGCCTGCTTTTGGGCGCTGCGGCGCTACGGGAATCAAAAATGACGGTTTTTTTTGAACAAAGCCAAATCGACCAATGGATTGGCGAGGATGCGTCCTACCTGGATCTGACCAGCCACATGCTGGGCCTGCACAACCAACACACCACGCTGCGTTACGTCGTGCGTGATCATATCCGCGTAGCAGGCACCGAAGAAGTGGCCGAGATTGTGCGCTCTTGCGGCGGCCAGACCCAGCACTACACCCCCAGCGGCGTGGCGGCCATGCCCGGTCAGACCATCTTGCTGGCCCAAGGCCCCGCCAAAGCCTTGCTGCGCGCCTGGAAGGTGGGCCAGAACCTGCTGGAGTTTGCCTGCGGTATCGCCACCCTGACGCATCAAGTCGTGCAGGCCGTGCAAACGGTGAATGCCTCGGTGGCGGTGCTGACCACCCGCAAACATGCCCCTGGCGTGCGCAAACTGGCCTTGAAAGCCACGCTATCCGGTGGTGCCATGCCGCATCGGCTGGGCTTGGGTGAAACCATCTTGATCTTCCCCCAGCACCGCGCACTGATGGGTGGCTGGGAAGAAGTAAGCCGTGCAATTGCCCGCCACAAATACGCTTTGTGCGAGAAGAAAATCGTAATCGAAGCAGCAGATTTGGATGAAGCCTATAGCGCGGCCCAGGCTGGCGCAGATGTGGTGCAGTTCGACAAAGTCCCGCCTGAAACCTTGGCGCAAATCGTACCTGCGCTACGCAAAGCGCATCCCAACATCACCATTCTGGCGGCGGGAGGGATTCATGCAGGCAATGCAGCCGCCTACGCCGCAACAGGCGTGAATGCCTTGGTGACCAGCAGCCTGCACTACGCGAAACCGGCCGATATTGGAGTGAAGATCAACTTGGCAGAGCCAGCAGAATCGCAAGAGCCGCTTGTTGCCAGCAAACTGGAAGGGCTGGAATAAGGCCACCGGCCGCTCACTATTTGTCAGCCTGACCCACTAGGGTGTTAAGCGAAAACAAAGAAGGTGAGCTCCGGCATTAGAGCCAGTCATCAAACGACAGAGTTGCAAAGCACCACCAATAGAAAAACAGATCGCTGAATCCGACAAAAAATGCGGAAATCAGCATGAACCTTACGCCTGGCATCTGCCCCCTGGCGGCTTGGAAAGCATGCAGCTCCGTGAACACGTTTTCACAAAAAACGTGGGCTCAGACAGTCTCCTTAGACCCCAAATGCTGCAACAAGCGCTGCATGGGTTTGGATAGGGCGCCCCAGTCCTGATAACACAGGCACAAGGAGCGCTTGGCCCAGGCGTCACTCAAAGGCCGCGCCACAAAGCCATGGCGACGCCTGTAGCGGCTGGCCACGCCTTGCGGCACAATCCCCAGGCCCACACCGTGGGCCACCATCTGGCACAGCCCTTCGAAGGTTTTCATACGGATGCGCTGCACCCAAGCATGGCCCGCTGCGCGAGCATGTTCGTCCAGATGGTCTTGCAGGGCATTACCCGGCATCAGGCCCACGAAGGGCTTATGCAAAACATCCTGCAAGCTCAATTTGCTGTGTGCCGCCAAGGGGTAAGCCGCAGCCATAATCAGCACCAGATGATCCTTGGCCACCGGCTCCAGCACCAGCCCCGGTGCCTGCACTGCATCCGACACCACACCGGCCTGGGCCAAACCGGCGGCAACCATACGCACAATATCTGCGCTGGTGCGCTCTTTCAGCTCGATATGCAGATTGGGCCGTTGTGCCAGCCAGGGTGCCAGGCGGGATGGCAGAAAGTCGGTTAAGGCCGCCGTATTCGCATACAGATGCAAAGTCCCCCGAGCTCCAACAGCGAAATCCTGCAATTCGCCTTTCAGCAGATCATGCTGACGCAGCATCAAACGGGCATGGTGGGCCAGCGTCTCGCCTGCCTCTGTGGTGACGACTCCCCGTGGCAGGCGCTCCAGCAAAGCAACGCCGGCATCGTCCTCGATACGGCGCAAACGCTCGCTGGCCGAAGCCAGAGCCAGATTCGCGCGTACCGCCCCCTGTGTGATGCTACCTGCATCCACAATGCTCAAGAACAAATGTAGATCGGCCAGACCCAGTCGCATGACCACTCCTGAAAACCCTTCGGATAAACCAAAGGATAGCGCCTTAAATCCACATTGTGTGCACCTGCCTGCCACGCTTCAATACAGGCATGCACGAATCTCTCTCTTTCCTTCTTCTACTCAGTGCCACCTTCCTGGTAGCGGGCATGGTCAAAGGCATTACCGGCATGGGACTGCCCACGGTCGCCATGGGCTTACTGGGTCTGGTGATGTCACCCGCCTCGGCCGCCGCCTTGCTGGTGCTGCCTTCTTTCATCACCAATGTCTGGCAATGCTTTGCCGGGCCGTCCATGCTGGCTTTGCTGCGCAGACTCTGGTCCATGATGCTGACCATTGTGCTGGGCACGCTCTGGGGCTCAACGCTGCTGGCCAATACCTCGCCACAGCTATCGGGCATGGCCTTGGGTATCGCGTTGCTGGTGTATGCAAGCTATGCGCTTATCGCCCCCGCTCTGACGGTGTCACCCCGCTTCGAACCCTGGCTTTCACCCTTGATTGGCCTGGTGACCGGCGTGGTGACCGGCATTACCGGCGTTTTTGTGATGCCAGCCGTACCTTATCTGCAAGCCCTGAATCTGGATAAAGACGAGCTGGTACAAGCCTTGGGGCTGTCCTTCACCATCTCCACTATCGCGCTGGCTGGCGGTCTGTTCATGCACGATGTGTTCAAGCTGAACCAGCTGGGTATGTCCACCTTGGTGATTGTTCCGGCTTTGCTGGGTATGTGGCTGGGACAAAAGATCCGCGTGCGCATCAGCCCGCGCCGCTTCAAGCAATGCTTGCTGCTGTTTCTGGCGGTCTTGGGTCTGCAACTGATTATTCGTCCTTTTATTTAAGGCTGACCGCAGCATGACCGTCTCCGTTTACGACGTAAATCCGCCGGGGCAAGCGCTTTTACGCTAAGCCACGAGACTTGCACACTATGTATTGATCCGCCAAAGCCCCCTCAAGACCAGCACCACTTTCTCTAATCGCCTAGTAGCTACTGGAGCCACCATGCCAAGCTCATCTCGCCACTTACCCGTACTGGAATATCTGCAACGCCAACTGGATGGCACGTTGACCGAGGGTGAGCACACGCATATGCGTTACCCCACCGCAATCTCCCGGCTGCTGAACTTTCGTATTACCGCTATAGATGAAGCCAGCGCCACGCTGGAGCTGGATGCAGACGCTGCCTTGCATGGCAACCAGCAGGGCACTGTACATGGCGGCCTTTTGTGCGAACTGGCCGATGCCGCCATCGGCACGGCCCATTCCACCTTGATGCAGGAAGGCGAAAGCTTTACCAGCATTGATCTGAAAGCCACCTTTCTGCGGCCAGTCTGGCAAGAACGGCTGCAAGCCCGTGCCTGGGCCACGCATCGCGGGCGCAGCATCAGCCATTACCGCTGTGAAATCCAGCGCAAAGACGGCAAGATGATTGCGACAGTGGAAAGCGCTGTCATGACCTTGAAAGGGGATCGGGCACAGGGGCGATAAAGTTCATGCTGCCAACTTCTTCAAGCCTCAACCACAGCATCAAGAATCAGAATGCTTCTTTTAAACTTAAATAAAATAGAAAACCGGCTATCCCTCTGTAAATAAAGAATATTCTGAAACCGACAATCCCCGATCAGGGATAGCCCCCATGCCCGCCCAGCCGCGCAACTTTTACACTAGGCGCTGGTCACGCGCATCCTTATGCTCTGGAACAAGGGGTTCCCAATGTCGGCAGAAAATGGCTTGGATCTGTCGGTGTTGTACCGTCATCCAATCTTTCATTCCCACAGCGCCGAGCTGTCTCATCAGCCACTGAGTCGGGCCATTTCCCGGCATGCCCTGTATTGGGGTCGCGGGCGCATCAACACCAGCTTGTACCGCCGAGATATTGATCAGATCAGCCTGATGCGGCTGGGCTACGGTGCCGAAGTGGAAATCCAGGCCGATGCCTTCGGAGACTTCTGTCTGGTGCAAATGCCCTTGCAAGGCACGGCCGAATTCATCAGCGATGGCCATCACAAATTAACAGCCTATCCCGGCGATATTGCGGTGGTATCCCCTCGCCACCATGTGCGCACCTTGTGGCAAGCCGGTTGCGAACAGCTGATCGTGAAGATCCCCTACAGCTTGTTTGATGGCGTGGGCCATCAGACGCTGACACAAGAAGGCTTGACCCGAGGCTGTGTCTACAAGCTGGACCCCTGTATGGGCCCGCAATGGGCCAACCTCATCCAGCACCTGCTTCTGCTCCCAGCGCAACATAGCGACCGTTCGGCCAGTTGGACGCAGCATATTGAAAGCAGCCTGGCTTTATTCCTATTGTGTCATCCCGCCGACGAACAGGCTGTGCAGGCTCTGGTGGATGAATCCATGGGAGCCGCAGCCCGGGCAGGGCAAATGCGTCTGCTCCAGGCCAGGAGCTATGTGCTGGCGCATTTGCACAGCAACATCTCACTGGATGATCTGGCTCAGGCAGCGGGTGTGAGTCCCCGCTTCCTGCATCTGCTGTGCCGTCGTCACTACAAGCAGTCCCCCATGAGCTGGGTACGCAATCTGCGTCTGGACGCCGCCCATCAAGTGCTGCAAAGCCGACCCCGCCCCAACGTCACCGAGGTGGCACTGGCGCATGGCTTTGGGCATTTGGGGCGGTTTTCTGCCTACTATCAGCAACGCTTCAAGGAACTGCCCCATCAAACGGGGCAGACACGGCACACAAGCCTCAAACAGTCTTAAATGAACATGGACTGGTTGATGGGCAGATTGTGCTTCTTACAGTAGCTGGTGTAGTGGTCGATCATCCAGAACACATCAATGATTTCCAGGATATTGTCGTTCTCGTCCAGGAACTCGATGGGCGTGCCCAGGTGGAACAGGGTTTCCATGCCTTCATCGGACACCAGCGTGTGAGTGCGGCCAGGGCTTTCGTGGATGTAATGGCCAGCGCGAGCCACCCAATCGTATTCCTCGTAACGCAGGCTGCCCGACAGGATGTAGCCGGTCACCACAGCGCGGTGACGGTGGCGACCCAGGGAGCCACCCTTGTCGGCACGCATGATGTGCACCGAGGTGTTGTTGCGAATATCAAAGCTCAGGTGACGCAGCCAGATATTAGGGCCGAAAGGAATCCAGGGGGAGGTTTCTTCAGACGTATCGAAGTGGCCTTCAACCAGAGCGTATTCGTCGCGTACCTTGTCGATGCGCTTTTCGATCTCGATGTAGGGTGGGGTGCTGTTTTGGGTCATGACTTGTCTCTCTCTCATAGAAATAAAAACCGCTGCGTATGTGACACAGTCGGATGCCAATCCCCCCGGATTGGCTTGTTTTCATTCTATGAACGCGTTTGTCATCAAACTATCCAGCTCTGGCACAACACAGCGGCGCATTATCCAGTTCTGGCACTCCTGTTCCGATCAGCTTTTTTGCCCCCGAAAAACATGGGCGGCAGATTCTTGGTATTACTCCTGACACTCTTCATATTCATGCCATTTGGCAGCTCATTTTTTCACATTCAACAATACTGATTTTCATAAGCAAATCAAAAGATTAAGGACGCTTATCGACCATAAACACATGAGCGAATTGTCTTTCGTGGCAGCGGCGATCAGGCATGTAATACAAGGCATTGACTCGCACAGGTGCCCCCGTTTTCTGGCGGCACCTTGTCCTGATTTCACTGCAAGGAATTGCCATGAGCCGCCCTCTGAAAACCGTTATTGTGAATGGAAGCCTGCACCGTCCCTCCCGCACCCAAGTACTGCTGGACACGCTGCGCGACACACTGAACGATCAACTGGCACTGGACGTGCAAAACATCGAGCTGGTCAGCCTGCTGCCCGAACTGGGCGCGGCCCTGTCCACCGACGCCTTGCCCTCCCATGCGCATCAGGCCATCCAGGCCATTGAGCAGGCCGACTTTCTGATCGTGGGCTCGCCCATCTTTCGCGCAGGCATTCCGGGCCTGCTCAAGCACCTGTTCGATCTGGTCGACATGAATGCCCTGAACGGCACGCCTGTGCTGTTGGCCGCCACTGGCGGCAGCCAACGCCATGCCCTGGTCATTGAACATCAACTGCGTCCCCTGTTCAGCTTCTTCCAGTCTCTGACCTTGCCCATCGGAGTCTATGCCACGCCCGAAGAGATTCAGGATGGCGAAGTCAACAGCGCCGCCCTGCAACAGCACATCCAACGCACCGTTGATCTGGCCGTGCCTGTGCTGCACAGCATTCAAGCGCGCTTGCCGCTGCAAAACACCGTTCTGGAGGCCCAGGCAGCATGAGCCAAATCACCTCCACCACACCCGATATTTTCTGGTTCCTGCCCACTTCGGGCGACACCCGCTATCTGGGCAAATCCGACTTTGGCCGCACGCCCACCAACGAGTATCTGCGCAGCATTGCCGTCACCAGCGAGAACCTGGGTTATGACGGCTTGCTGATTCCTACCGGCGCCTCTTGCCTGGACCCCTGGGTGGTGGCGGCCAGCCTGGTTCCTGTTACCCAGCGCATCAAGCTGCTGGTGGCACTACGTACCTCTTTGGGCGCGCCAGTCTCCAGCGCACGTCAGGCAGCGTCCTTGGACCAGGCCCTGCATGGCCGTTTGCTGCTGAATGTAGTGCCTGGCGGCGATGCCACCGAACTGGCGGCCGAAGGCGTATTTCTGGACCATGACTCCCGCTACGAATACGCCAATGAGTATCTGACGATCTGGCGTCAATTGCTCTCTGGCGACACCGTGAATTTTCAGGGCAAGCATTTCAAGGTGGAGAATGGCCGCAACTACTTCCCGCCTGTGCAGAAACCCTATCCGCCCTTGTACTTTGGCGGCTCCTCGGACGCCGCACACGAGCTGGCTGCCGAGCATGTCGATGCCTACCTGACCTGGGGCGAACCACCGGCTGCGGTGGGCAAGAAATTTGAGGACATCCGCCGCCGTGCCGCCGCCCGTGGCCGCAAACTAAGGCTGGGTGTACGCCTGCACGTGATCGTGCGCGAAACCAATGAGGAAGCCTGGGCCGAGGCGGATCGCCTGATCAGCAAATTGACGGACGAGGACATTGCCAAGGCGCAGGCCAATTACGCCAGCATGGACTCGGTAGGCCAGAAACGCATGGCCGCCTTGCACGGTGGCCGTCGCGATCAGCTGGAAGTCTCGCCCAATCTGTGGGCAGGCGTAGGACTGGTACGCGGCGGAGCAGGCACCGCCCTGGTGGGCGATGCCCAGACCGTGGCCCAGCGCTTGCAGGAATACATAGACCTGGGCGCGGACTCCTTCGTGCTCTCGGGCTATCCGCATCTGGAAGAATCCATACGCTTTGCCGAGCTGGTATTTCCCCTTCTAGGCAAACGTGCCGTCACCGTCAGTGATCGCGCCCAGACCGGCGGCGCCTTTGACGCGCGCGGTGTTCAAAACCAGCAACTTTCTTCTGCATCATGAGCCAAAAAATAATCGATCTACGCTGCCGACCTGCCTTTCTGCACAAATTCTTCGGAGCCGAACCTGGCTCGCCAGAACATGCCACCGCGCGTTGGCTGAATCGCCGCGTAGGCACACGGGGCAGCGATACTCACTTTGAAAAGTCGCTGAGTCAGGAAGGATTTCTGGAAGAAGTGCGCCAGGCTGGGCTAAGCAAAGCGGTAGTCGTAGGCCGCCACACGCCATCACAGCATTTGCCCAACGACACCATTCACCAGATCGTGCATGGACACGAAGAACTGCTGGGCATTGCCGGTATAGATCCGGCCCTGCAAGGCGAGCAAAAGGCCCTGGCCGAGGCGGAACGCGCCGTCAGGGAACTGGGCTTGTCCGGCATTGATATCGAGCCGGGTTTTGGTGTGCCGGCACGTCACCCCGATGACCCGATTTACTGGCCCGTTTACGAGCTGGCGCGACACCTGAAAGTGCCCGTCTTTTTGATGAGTGGTCCCACCACGCCAGACCCGCGCTACAACGACCCGGCCGGGCTGGCCAAAGTGGCCAAAGCCTTCCCGGATCTGCCTTTGGTGGTCTATCACGGCTATTGGCCCAATGTGCAGCAGGCCATAGGTCTGGCCTTTCTGCACGAGAACGTACATCTGGTGCCGGATATGTACATTTTCCAGCCAGGTCATGAGGGCTATGTGCAGGCAGCCAACAGCTTTCTGTCCGAGCAATTGCTGTTTGGCTCGTCCTACACCTTCCGCCCGATTCGCCAGAGTATTGAGGACTTCCAGCAGCTGGGTTTCAAGGATGCAATTCTGGACAAGCTGTTTTATGGCAATGCGGCCAGGCTGTTTCAACTCTCATAATAATTTCGATCTGAGAAACCAGGTCTTGAAATCCCATTCTCAATAACTTACCATTTTGATGAGTTTTGATAACAAGGGATGAGCATGCGACCATCTGTTGTGCTCGACATGAACCGAGATGCAGTGCGTGAAGCCGTAAGTCGCTTTCGCACGGCGAATCCACGCGTCTTCGGTTCAATCCTACATGGCACCGACCAGGATGGCAGCGACATTGATTTGCTGGTTGACGCACTGCCTGGTGCGACGCTATTCGACCTGGGAGGCCTGCAAGACGAGCTGGAATCGCTGCTTGGTATTCACGTCGATTTGCTGACGCCCGGCGACCTGCCACCTAAATTCCGGGCCAAAGTGCTTGCAGAGGCGCAACCGGTATGAGCAAGTACCGTCTTCCGGATTATCTTGAGCACATGCAGCAAGCCGCAACCGATGCATGCGGTTTCATAGAAGGCCTGACCAGAGAAGATTTTCTTGGGGACAAACGAACCCAGCAGGCCGTCATCATGAGCCTTATCATCATTGGCGAGGCTGCCACGAAGGTAATGGATGGCTATATCGAGTTCGCTCAGACTCACGGACAAGTGCCATGGCGTAATATGCGCGGTATGCGCAACCGCATTGCCCACGGCTACTTCGACGTCAACCTCGATGTGGTGTGAGACACCGTGCAGACAGCACTACCAGAATTGCTCCAACAGTTACTTGCCGTTCGTCAGGATGCAGACGGCGACACGCCATGCTGATCGGCTATGCGCGCGTCTCGACGCAAGATCAGAACCTTGAATTGCAATGCGAAGCTTTGATTCAGGCCGGGTGCCAGAAGGTCTTTGAAGACAAGGTAAGTAGTACGCGAGCAAATAGTCCAGACTTGGCCAAGGCGCTCGAAATGCTGCGCGAGGGCGACACATTGGTTGTCTGGAAGCTCGACCGATTGGGCCACTCAGTCAAACAACTGGTCGATCTGGTGAACGAACTGCGCACACAAGGTATCCAGTTCAGAAGCCTCACCGACTCCATCGACACCAGCACGCCGTCTGGTCGGTCCTTCTTCCACGTCATGGCCAGCCTGGCCGAGATGGAGCGCGAGTTGACAGTCGAACGTACCCGTACCGGGCTGGAAGTCGCCAAGCAGCTTGGCCGCAAGGGTGGTCGCAAACCCAAGATGAACGACAGCAAAATCAAGTCAGCCAAGAAGCTGCTGGCCAGCGGCGTGCCACTCAAGGACGTAGCCAAGAACCTGGACGTATCCGTTCCTACGCTTTATCGTTGGATGCCAGCCTCATCACGCGCTTAGCGTACTATTTTGTCGTTGATTTACCCTGAGAGGCTGCGCGCTCACAGCTGACAACATAAAGGGCACGATTAATTCGTGCCCTTTATGTTTCCAAGAGGCGGCCCCGCTTCTGGTCGCATCAGCTCAACTCCCCTTGGTCCCCACATGCCAGTAGTACACAGGCTCGGCCTCGTTCAGCAAAATATCCCCCACCGAACGAGCCTTGTAGATTACCGGATTGTGCGAGGCCAAGGCTCGCGCATTACGCCAATGTCTATCCAGACGACGTGACTCCTCCAAGGCCGTAGAGCCACCCACATCAAACAGGCGCGTGGCCGCCCGCAAGACGGGCTCCACCACGGCTACTTGCGCCTGTGCAGTGCGTAACTCCAGAGCGTCCAAAGTTTCGCGGGGAACCTCCACGCCCGCCAGCCGCTGATCCGCAATGTTTTGCAGATGAGCCGCCACATCACGTACCGCCAGCTGGGCGATATAGGCCGTGCTGGCCAGTTCTCCCACAATATGCTGCACCAAGGGGTCGTCCTTGGGCAGCGCCGCACTGCCATGGCTAAAGACACGCTTGCGCGCCTGCACATAAGCCACTGCATCACGCTGCAAGGCTTGGGCAATACCCGCCAGGGTCGCCAAATGCACCAGCTGAAAGTAGGCCACCAAAGGCGTGGGTTCCTGACGTGGGAAACGGATGATGGCGCTCTCGGGCACGAGCACATCTGTCAGTACCGTTGTGCCGGAACCCGTCAACCTTTGTCCAAAGCCATGCCAGTCATCCAGACGCTCCACACCCTCCTGGTCGGTGGCAACCACGGCATGTACCGTTTCATCTTCCTGCCCCGTCCCTGTACTGCGGGCCACCACGGTGACCCAATCCGCGTACAAGGTGCCAGTGCTGTAGAACTTGCGGCCATTCAAACGCCATTGCCCGGCCTGCTCAGGATCGGGTTCCAGCGTGGTTTGCAACTGTCCGACAGCGCCCAAGCCAGTCTCGGTTGTGGCATTGCCAAAGATCGCTCCTTGGCCTGCCAGCGGCAGCCACTGCGCTTGCGTGGCCTCATCCCGATCAATCAGCAAGCGGTCGATGAAACCAAAATGAGGCCGCAGAATTTGGGCGACATTTGAATCCGCCGCAGCCAGCTCCTGAAACAGCTCAAAGAACACCGGGATGGAGACACCACTGCCACCCCATTGAGGCGGCACACGCAGAGCCGTAAAACCGCTATCTTTCAGCCACAGAATGGGCGCATAGGCCAAGGTACGGGTGTGCTCGCGCTCCGCAGCGGTATCGGCAATGCGCTGAAAGAGGGCGCTGAAACGGGTACGCAAAGCAGCCAGGTCGGACGCTCGTACACTTGCGGGCACTGCCTTTTCTGGCAAAGGCCGGTGTGCTGCAACATCAGAGGCAAAAACAGCAGTGTCAGCAATCATGATGTTCAGCCCTCAAGGAGCCTGTGTAATGGAGGCATGGCCCGCCGACTTCCATGGCAAGGAATACAGCTTCTTGTCCCCCGCAAAAGACGCGTCGATCTGCGCGGCTACGGCAGGAGAGTTCTGATAAAGATCCACAAACTGGCGTATGCGCGGATCCTCTCTATGGCTGCTTCTAGCCACAAAGCGAATCGCGTAGTACAGATCATCCACCGTGGAATACTGCAAAGCCTTGCTGGCCAGCTCGGCCTGCCCGGCATTCACAAAATGGGCCGGATAACCCTGGACCAGGGGCAGGTCATCGGCTGCCCGCACCAATTGCGGCCCTTCGACTTCCACGATGCGCAACTTTCTGGGATTGGCCGTCACATCATGAATCGAGGCACGTGCCGCCACACCGTCTTTCAGCTGAATAAGGCCAGCCGTCTGCAAGAGCAGCAAGCCACGCGCCTGATTCACCGGGTCATTGGCCACCCCAACAGAAGCGCCTTCGGGTAGCGCGTCCAAGGACTGAAACTGCTTGGAATACAAGCCAATATTGGGCAGCAAACCGTAAGCCACACTTTCAATGGCATAGCCACCTTCCTTGACAGCATTGTCCAAAAAAGCCTGATGCTGGAAGTAATTCAGATCCAGGTCCCCCGATGCCAGAGCCGTATTGGGTGTGGTCCAGTCGGTGAACTCGATGACTTCTACCTCCAACCCAATTTGCCTGGCCTCCTTGGCCGCCACGGCGACAGAGTCGGCCAAAGAGCCGGGGGTGACACCAATTTTCAACGCAGCAGCAGACACTTGGCCCGCAAGGCCCAAGGCTGCCAAGGCAAACACAGCACGAATAGAAAAACGGGCAAACAACATGGTCCAAACCTTATAAAAGTGCTCGTAAATAAGGGGGTTCAAGGCAGCGGATACAGGCTCTTTCCTGCTCGAATCAGCTTGCCTGCAAGGCAGAGGTGGGCGCCTCATCCGATCCTGCTTCCGGGGTCGAGCCGGACTCCAAATGCCGCCACTGTGCGGCAGGGTGAGTGGCAGATACCCGATCACCTTGCCCAAACAGTTGCTGGCGCAGGGTTCCACCTTCATAAGCGGTGCGATAGCGGCCCCGATCTTGCAGTTCGGGCACGATATGGCTGGCGAAGTCCTCCCAGGTTTCGGGCACGACGATGCGGGTCAGGTTGAAGCCGTCGATCTCGCCTTCATCAATCCAGGTACTTAGCGCATCCGCCACTTGCTGCGGGTCCCCCACAATGGTTTTGTAGCGGCTACCCAGCGTGAATTGCTCCAGCAGCTTGCGGCGCGTCGTCCAGCCTTGTTTCTGGGCCGCTGCCGCTGCGGACTGAATCGCGTTGCTGGGGCCAAAGCGGATGGGTTCGTCCAGGTCATACTGGGCAAAATCCACGCCCGTGCTGGCCGCAAAGTGCGCCAGGCCGCCTTCGGAACTGGCATGGGCCAGATAGTCGGCATACTTCTCTTTAGCCTCGGCTTCCGTAGCGCCCGTGACGACCGCTACGCCCGCATAAATCTTCAGATCCTGCGCTTGCCGTCCCGCATTGATCGCTACCTGACGCAGCTTGCGGGACGAGTCCCTGGCCGCTTCCGGGTCCCGCGCACCGATGAAAACGCCTTCGGCATGTTGCCCGGCAAACTGCAACCCACGCGCCGAGGTTCCCGCCTGGAACAGCAGAGGTGTGCGCTGGGGCGAGGGCGCGCTCATATGAATCGCATTGCTGCGATAAAACGGCCCTTCGTGATGCACGGTATGCACTTTCTCGGGCAGCGCATGAATGCGACGCTGCTTGTCGGCAATCAGCGCGCCATCTTCCCAGCTGCCTTCCCACAGCTTGTAGGCCAATTGCAGAAAGTCCTCGGCCCGGTCATAGCGGCTGTCGTGCGCATCCAGACCATCCTGCCCCAAACCCCGCGCCCCGCTATCCACATAGCCAGTCACGATGTTCCAGCCTATGCGGCCATTGCTTAGCTGATCCAGCGTGCTGACATCGCGTGCGAAGGTGTAGGGATGATGCGCTGCCACCGACGCCGTCAGGCCAAAGCCAATATGCTGCGTGACCGCCGCCATGGCCGAAACCAGCAGCCAGGGATTGTTCACAGGCAGTTGAATGCCTTCACGCAGCGTCAAGTCCACACCTTGCTGGTAGACGTCGTAATAGCCAACCACATCCGCCAGAAAAATGCCGTCGAACAAGCCTTTTTCCAGAGTTTTGGCCAGATCCGTCCAGTACTTCAGAGTGTGATACTGCGTGGATTGGTCTCGCGGATGCGTCCACAAACCATGGTGAATATGGCCCACGCAATTCATATTGAAGGCGTTGATATGGATGTGTTTCTTGGGCTGCGTCATGGGGCATTCTCCTTGCTTAGTGCGGCAACCAGGTCAGGCGATACAGCTTTTTCTCACCCTGGTAGAACTGATCGATTGCCTTGCGCACAGCGGGCGATGTTTTGTAGACCTCCAAGAACTGGGCAATGCGCGGGTCCTCCGTCCTGTCGCTACGGGCCACAAACTGAATCGCCCAGGAATCGTCCTCGTAACTGGTCAAGGACAAGGCCTTGGTGGCATCGAAAGCGTTGGAAGCCAGGATGAAATACGGAAAGCCCTGAGCCAGATCCACGTCCTGCGTGGCACGTGCCAATTGAGGGCCTTCCACTTCCACAAACTTCAAGTTTTTGGGATTGGAAACAATGTCATCCGGAGTACCCAGCAAGCCGGTTTCAGGGCGCAGCGTGATCAAGCCCGCATGCTGCAACAGACGCAGCCCACGGCCTACGTTGACGGCGTCACTGGCAATTGCCACTTTTGCGCCATCGGGCAAATCAGCCAAGGTGGCGTGCTTGAGGGAATACAGGCCCAGGTAAGACAAAATGCCCGGCTGCACACTGACCAGTTTGAAGCCCTTGTCGCGCAAGGCATTGGCCAGGTAATTGCTGTTCTGGTAGTAGTTCAGATCAATATCGCCCGCATCCAGCGCCACATTCGGTGTGGCCCAATCGGTAAATTCGATCACCTGCACATCCACTCCCTGCTTCTTGGCCTCCTGCGCAGCAACGGCCACCGAGTCCGCAAAAATGCCGGGCACAACACCGATCTTCAAAGGAGCTGCGGTCGCTGTGCTACTCAGCAAGGCGGCGGTAGAAACGAGGCTTAGTGCCATCAGTTTTTTCAAAATTTTCGAGATAGTCATCAATCAAAATCCAGATAAAAGAGAAAGGCTCGTGGCCTAAAAAAAACAGGCCATATCGAAGCGCATGTATGCCTTGCTAAAACATATTTATTGGCTCGCCTTGAGCCATGTGGAGCATCTGTTCTGCATCCTTGCAGCCGTGCCAAAACACGGTTTTTCAGGTGGCATCACAAAGCACCATGACGCGGCGGACGCACGCCATTCAGGGCGTAGTTGCCAATGGCGTGATACTTCCAGCGCACCGGGTCATGCAGGGTATGAACGCGGGCGTTGCGCCAGTAGCGATCCAGGCCATGCTGGGCTTGCGTAGCGCTGGTGCCCCCCAGTTCAAACAGCTTGCTGCCTGCCAGCACACTGGCGCTGGTAGCCAGGGCTTTGGCCTGTGCAACGGCAATGGAGGCCTGAGCCACGCTGCCCTCATCCGGTGCTTGCTGGGCGGCGTCCACAAAACGGGCAGCGCGGGCCAGCAGCGCTTGCGCGGCACGCAGGCGAACATGCACATTGCCCACTTCCTGCAATAGCAACGGGTCCTGTGCGGCGCTGTCCACACCAGCGGCAATCCAGGGGCGGCTGTGCTCGCGTATGAAGGGCAAGGTGGCCTCGAAAGCCCCTTGGCCTATGCCCAAATCCAGTGCAGCGTGGATGATCTGGGCGTAGGGGCCAATGGTGGTCGGACGCTCGAAGGAATCCGTGAACGGCACAACCCATTGCGGCTGCACAGGAACACGCGTGAACTCCACCGAACCACTGCCTGTGACACGTTGGCCAAAGCCGTCCCAATCGTCTGTCAGCGTGACGCCTGCAGCCCCGCGCGGTACAAAAACCAGATACAGGCGGCCATCATCAGGCGAGGTCGTCAGCGTGGGAATCCAGTGTGCAAACAGCGAGCCCGTGCAATAGAACTTGCGGCCGTCTACGAACCAGCCATCCGGCTCTTTCAGCAATTGCGTGCGACGTACAAAGTCCTTCTTGCCGATCTCCGCCAATGCATTGCCAAAGCGTTTGCCTTGCAGCACCTGATCGTAGAAAAAGGCTTTTTGCTCGTGCGTCGCCCCCACGCGCAACACTTCCAGCGCGTAATAGTGGTTTTGCGGGATATGGCCAAAGTTGCCATCAGCCTGGGCGATGCGCTGCACGACACGGGTAAGCACATCGGTGGAAACGCCCGCTCCCCCGTATTCTTTGGGGACCGTAATGCCCCACAAACCACTTTGACTGAACTGCTCCACCTCGCGATGCGGCAAGATACGGTCGCGATCACGCTCCAGCGCATGTTGGGCAATGGATTGTGCAAACTGCTCGGCAGCCTGCAGCGCCTCGGCCTCGGACTGAATGATATGTACGGATGTAGAAAGCGGTGTTGTCATGGCCTCAATTCCATTGGTGATAAGACGGCGAGGCGCCATTGAGCAGGTAATTGCCCAGCAAGTGATATTTCCAGCGCACCGGGTCATGCAAGGTGTGCACGCGGGCGTTGCGCCAGTGGCGATCCAGGTTATGAGCTGCACGGGTGGACGAAGAGCCAGCCAGAGCAAAGAGCTGTTCACTGGCGTTCAGCGCAGCTTCCGTCGTCAGGATTTTGGCCTCGGCAACAGCCACGGAAGCGCGGGCGCTGCTGCCCGCATCCACGGGCCTGGCGGCCAATTCATCCAGCAAACGTGCTGCCTCCAGCAAGACTTCCTGAGCGGCATCCACCTCAATCTGCAAGGCACCCACTTCCTGAATGATGTGAGGGTCCTGCGTGGCACTGGCCACACCCGAATCGGTCCAGGGGCGCGCACGATTGCGGACAAATTCCAGCGCATCCTGCAAGGCACCCTGGGCGATACCGGCATCAATACTGGCTTGAATCAGTTGAGAAATCGGGCCTGACAGGGACGGTTTATCGACAAAACGCCAGCTTTCCAGCACATGGTCCTGCGTGGCACTGGCCACACCCGAATCGGTCCAGGGGCGCGCACGATTGCGGACAAATTCCAGCGCATCCTGCAAGGCACCCTGGGCGATACCGGCATCAATACTGGCTTGAATCAGTTGAGAAATCGGGCCTGACAGGGACGGTTTATCGACAAAACGCCAGCTTTCCAGCACATGGTCTTCCTCGACCAGAACCTGGTCGAACACCACGCTGCCACTGGCGGTGGTGCGTTGCCCAAAGGCATTCCAGTCATCAATCACCTGCACACCAGGCGCATCGCGGCGTACCCAGACTTGCACGCCACGGCCTTGCTCATCCGCGGCTCGGAAAGGAATCCAATGCGCGAACAAGGCGCCGGTTGAATAAAAGCGTGTACCGCTGACACGCAAGCTGCCATCCGCTGCCCGCGCAAGATGGGCAGTGATGTCGGTAATTACCGCTGCCTTGCCCTTTTTCTCCGGCCCGCCATTGCCTAAACGTGCGCCTTGCAGCACCGCCTTGAACCAACGCTGCTTTTGAGATTCGGTGCCGGTGTCTTTCAGGTTCTGGATCAGCGCGAAATGGTTTTGCGGGATCTGACCCAGGGAAGGATCAGCCGCGCTGATGATGGCAAACACCTGCACCAGCGTTTCGTTGGAAGCTTCCAGACCGCCATAGGCTTTGGGGATAGTGATGGTACCCAGGCCACTGGCGGTATAGCGCTCTATCTCGTCCCAGGGAAGCTGGCGCAGGCGGTCGCGCTCGGCAGCGGTTTGAGCAAATTCAGTGGCCAATTGCCGAGCAATGGCGAGGGCTTCGGCCTCGCTGCCAATCACATGAGGCTGTTGGGGGGGCAAGGGCAGACGCTGCTTTGCAGATGCTTCGGGCAAAGCTCCGCCCTGAGTAATCCGATCATTCATACGGCACTCTTTTCAATGACTAAAAACGGTAGGGATAGACGCAGCTTCCAGCACCTGCGTCCCGGCTCAAAACAGAGCGTCCGAGCAAACAAAGAACATCACATTCCTTGCCAAGGCGACGCCACTACGTGCGCCAGCCCTTGGCCGCACTCGGATCAACGTGCGCGCAGCCACTGCACGTAGCGGTCGCCGGCAAACTGCACTACAGTCACTAAAGCAATCAACACGGCAATCACGATCAACATCACCTGCGTGTCAAAACGCTGGTAGCCATAGCGGATCGCCAAGTCACCCAGGCCACCGGCACCGACCGCACCGGCCATGGCCGAGGAGCTGATCAAGGCCACGATGGTGATGGTGAAGCCACCCACAATGCCGGGCAGTGCCTCGGGCAAGTAGACGTGGCGCACGATGTCCCACTTCTTGCAGCCCATGGCTTGAGCCGCTTCAATCAGGCCCGAATCCACCTCGCGCAGGCTGACCTCGGCAATCCGTGCGAAGAACGGCGTGGCGCTGATTGCCAGGGGCACAATGGCCGCCCACACTCCAATCGTGGTGCCTGCCAGCAAACGCGTGAAAGGAATCAGCGCGACCAGCAAAACAATGAAGGGCGTAGCCCGAAAACCATTCACCACGCTACCCACCGCCCGGTTGATCCTGGGCGACTCCCAAAAGCCATGGGGGGCCGTCACAATCAAGAGCACCGCCAGCGGAATACCGGCCAGAAAGGCGATGCCCCCCGACACGCCCACCATCATCAGCGTGTCCAGAAAAGCCTGCCAATAACGTTCAGCGGGGATACTCAGATTCCACAACATATCCAATGTCCTCAATGTGATGCGCGATGGCCGCCGGGCCTTGCGTCAGGGATTTCAAATCGGGCAGACTTACATGCCCCTCAATGGCGACCAGCAAACGCCCATGCGCATGGCCCTGGATGCGGTCCACGCCGCCATGCACCAGCTGCGGCTGGCCGGGCAGGCTGCGGGCAATGCGCAGCAAATCCGGCTCCCAGCCACCTTCGCCGCTGTAGCTCAATTGCAGGATGCGGCTATAGGTCCCGGTTTCAGGAGGCTGCTGCACCAGACGCGCTTGCAAGTCCTCCGGCAAGGTGTGCTGCAAGGGCGCCAGCAGCGCCTTGGTGGCGTCATGCTGCGGTTTGCCAAATACACGCCAGACCTCGCCCAGCTCGGCAATGCGGCCTTTTTCCAGCACCAGCACGCGGTCGGCAATTTCACGGATCACGCTCATCTCGTGCGTAATCAGCACGACGGTGATGCCCAGACGGCGGTTAATGTCCTTGAGCAGACTCAGAATGGACTGTGTGGTCTCCGGGTCCAGTGCCGAAGTGGCCTCATCGCACAGCAAAATCTCCGGGCCAGTTGCCAAGGCGCGAGCAATGCCCACACGCTGCTTTTGCCCACCCGACAAACGACTGGGATAGGTATCGGCCTTGTCTTGCAAGCCGACCAGTTGCAGCAGTTCCTGAACGCGCGGGGCAATGTCTTGCGCGGACACACCGGCTACCTTCAAGGGCAAGGCCACGTTCTCGTACACCGTCTTGGCAGACAGCAAATTGAAGTGCTGAAAAATCATGCCAATGCGGCGACGCAGCTGCACCAGCTCCGACTCATTCAGACGGGCAATGTCCACGCCATCTACCAATACCTGGCCGCTGCTTGGGCGCTCCAGCCGGTTGATGGTGCGCAGCAAGCTGGATTTACCCGCGCCACTGCGACCGATAATGCCGAAGATGCTGCCCGGCTCTATGTCCAGATCAATGTCCTGCAAGGCAGGCACAGCGCCTGCCGAGGACTGATAGATTTTGGACAGATTACGAAAGGCCACGCTGCCTGCCTTGACGACGCTGGGTTGCTGTTTCAGTTCCGCTTTGACAGACGCACAGGCCTTGTGAACCTCGCGCTGTCCTGCAGCCTGTTCGGCGGTATCGCGCAATTCGTCCAAATTACGCCGTAGTGCTGATGTGTATGCCATATCACTTGCTCGCTGTGCTGCTGCCTTGCCAGGGCAAGGTGTACAGATGGGGGTTGTGATCAAAGCGGTCTGCAATCGTGTTGCGTACCGCCTGCGACTGCTGGAACAGCTCCACGAACTGTTTCAGAGCAGGGTCGTTGACGCGGTCTTTGCGCGTGACAAAACCCATTGCATAAAAGGTGTCGGCAATGCCGGAATAGACCAGGGCCTTGCCCGCATCCGCCTTGCGGCCAGCGCTGACGAAATAGCTGGGCCAGACGACGGCCAGATCCACATCCGGCAGGGAATGAATCAGTTGCGGGCCTTCAATTTCCACCAGCTTGAGCTGCTTGGGGTTGTCCACCACATCATTGACCGTGGCCCCGGTATCCAGACCATGGCGCAAGGTAATCAGGCCCGCTTTTTGCAACAGCAACAGGCCACGGCCCTGATTGACCGGGTCATTCGGCAAGGACACGGTTGCGCCCTTGGGAACCTGGTCCAGAGACTGATACTTGTTCGAGTACAGGCCAATGTTTTGCAGCAAGCCCAGACCAATCAATTCCAGGTCGTAACCACGCTCTTTGATGGCATTGTTCAGAAAGGCTTCGTGCTGGAAGAAATTCACATCAATATCGCGGTTATTGACGGCCTCGTTGGGTAGCGTCCAATCCGTAAATTCCACCAGCTGAATATCCAGTCCCTGCTTCTTGCCTTCCGGGATCAGCGCTTGCACCGCATCCGAGGTTGCACCGGGAATGGAGCCCACTTTAATCACGGCAGCAGAGCTGCTGAACGGCAGGGCAGCGGCAAACAGAATGCCCAGCGTCCAACGCTGCACGCGAGAGGAGAAAATCGCCGTCATTATTTCGCCCCTCCTTGGGTATTCAGCCAGGCCAGGGTGTAGAGACGTTCGTCGTTATTGAATGCTGCACGCGACACGTCACGTACAGACTGCGAGTTTTGATAGATGGAAATGAACTTTTGAATGACAGGATCGTTGGTGCGGTCCGCTTTCACCACGAACTGAATCGCAAACTGCGCATCTTCAATACCGGAGTAGGCCAGACCACTGGAAGGATCAAAGGCTTTGGCCGCCACGATGAAATGCGGATAGCCCTGGGCAATATCCACATCACCCGTAATACGCACCAGCTGCGGGCCTTCCACTTCCACAAAGCTGAGCTTTTTGGGGTTCTCGACAATGTCATCCAGGCTGCCCAGATAACCGACCTCTGGCTTGAGCTTGATCAGCCCGACTTTTTGCAGCAACAGCAGACCACGGCCCTGGTTCACGGGATCGTTGGCAATGCCTACCTTGCCGCCCTGGGGGACTTGGTCCACCGCCTGATGCTTGAGTGAATACACTCCCACATTGGCCAAAATACCCGTGCCCGCGCTGGCCAGCTTGTAGCCGTTTTTCTCGATGGCGTTTTTCAGGAAAGGCTGGTGCTGGAAGTAATTGATATCAATATCGCCGTTATCCACAGCCACATTGGGCGTGGTCCAGTCAGTGAACTCAATCACCTCGACATTGATGCCTTGGGCCTTGGCATCCTGGGCTGCGGCATTGATGGAATCGGCATAGGCGCCCGGCACCACGCCAATGCGTAAGGAGTCGGCGGCAATGGCCGGAGAAACAGCCAGCACAAGGGCACTAGCTACGATGAGTTTGGACAGATGCTGGAGCATGGTAAACAGTGCCTCACGAGGTGGGCCTGCACTTGCAGGCAAATCTTGGAAGCTTCTATTACATCGACTCCGTTCCCCTGGCACCACAACAGAACAATCATTTACTTATGCTGGCTAACAGCTGGATGAAATTACCTCAAGTTATTGATATTTATATTATTTTTTAAAATAAACTAAATACTGACAACGTTGGTATTTGTGATATTTCGTGCGCGTCTCAAGTTAGCCGTGGGAGTGCAAGAACAAGGGTCAAAAATGGTTTTTTGCCGTCCTCCGCGCAATTTTTCCAAACTTATATCAAGCAACTTAACTTATAATTAACTTATATTTTGTCCATGAACTCGATATTCTGGACACCCAAAGCCGCCAAACAACTGCGCAAGATCGACAGGCAACACCAGGGCGCTATCCGCGACGGTGTCGGCAACTTAGCTGACATGCCCAATTGCTCCGGATCGCAGAACATCAAAGCGCTGACGAATCACCAGTATGGCTATCGCCTGCGCATCGGAAACTATCGCGTCCTGTTTGATTGGGACGTAGAGATAAGAATTATCGACATCCAGGAAGTGAGAAAGCGCGATGAACGCACGTACTAATATTCAGATCATCAATGGCCCGGACGGCAATCCCGCTTTTGTCGTGATTCCCTACCAGGACTACATCGCCAGCCGGGCCCAGGACGGCGGGCTGATCCCCCACGCCGTCGTCAGCAGCACGATCGACGGTGCTACGCCGGTTCGGGCATGGCGTGAACACCTTGGGCTGACACAGGCAGAGCTGGCCGCTCGTCTGGGTATCAGCCAATCTGCCTATGCTCAGCAAGAGAGCAGCGAGCGACTACGCAAAAGCAGCCTGGAGCGCATTGCCGCCGCACTTGGAATTACACCTGAGCAACTCGACTTCTAAGCCAGGAACGGCGGTTTGCAGGCCTGCTCCAAACCGCTAGACCCGCAGGGCTACCAAAACCCAAAGACCAAAAAAAAATCCGCCCGAAGGCGGATTTCTTTACAGCAAGCTGGCCGCTTAGCCGCGAACCTTGACCAGGATTTCGTCCAGCCAGGCCAGCATCAGGTCGATTTCGTCGGCCGTGATGTTCAGGGCTGGCATGAAACGCAGCAGGTTAGGACGTGGCGAGTTCAGCAGCATGCCTTCTGGAGCGCGGTCGCGGGCAGCAGCCACGATTTCCGGGCCGTCGTCCTGATCCAGGATCAGGGCACGCAACAAGCCTTCGCCACGCTCACCGTTCATGCCCCACTTGGCGCTGATGGCCAGCAGGCCTTCGGACAGTTGCTTGGCGCGGGCGTTGACCGACTCCAGGAAGCCAGGAGCAGCCAGTTCGTCGAACACGGCTACGCCAGCAGCGGTCATCAGGGGGTTACCGTTGTAGGTACCGCCCTGGTCGCCTGGCTGGAAGCAGGACACTTCTTCGCGGGCACACAATGCCGACAGAGGCACGCCGCCACCAATGCCTTTACCCAGGGTCATGATGTCAGGACGAATGCCCGAGTGTTCGTAGGCAAACATGGTGCCAGTACGGCCCATGCCGGTTTGCACTTCGTCCACGATCAGCAGCAACTTGTGCTCGTCAGCCAGAGCGCGCAGACCCTTCATGAATTCCACGGTAGCGGGAATAACACCGGCTTCGCCCTGTACGGGTTCGAGCATGATGCCCACGGTTTGATCGTCGATCAGCGCGCGCACGGATTCCAGATCGTTCAGCTTGGCTTTAGGAAAACCGTCGACCTGAGGAGCAAACATGCGATCCCAGCCGGGTTTGCCGGACAGGGACATGGTGGCCAGAGTACGGCCATGGAAAGAATGCTCAAAAGAAATGATCTTGTAAGCGTTGTTCTTGTTGATCTGACCCCATTTGCGCGCCAGCTTGATGGCGCCTTCGTTGGCTTCGCCACCACTGTTGGCAAAGAACACGCGATCAAAGCAGGAATGTTCCACGATGCGTTTGGCCAGCTCGATAGAGGGCTCGTTGTAGAACGCAGGCGAGGGGTTGATCAATCTGGACGCTTGTTCGGTGATCGCCTTGATCACGTTGGCAGGGCTGTGGCCCAGCGCGTTCACGGCCCAGCCCTGGACGGTGTCCAGGTATCGCTTGCCGTTGTGATCTTGCAGCCAGGAACCTTCTCCTCGCACAAAGACCAACTCCGGACGCTGGGTAATTTCCATTAATGCACGTACACCGGCCCGATCGAATTCCATAACGGCAAACCTTGATGAAAATGAAAGAAGAAAAAATAAACCAGCCCGGCGGCTGGACAATTAATTCTAACGCAGCACACCCCCGGCAGGACGCTTATGCCTGGGACAATGGCCATCTGGCCGTGGATTGTCCCTTTTCTGGTACAAGTTGATGCGAAAACAGCGCGGCTCCTGGCTTATCAAGAGGAGCAGCGCTGTTTTGCTTGAAGCCTGAAGGCTTGTTTTCAGGCGCTACGCTGCCGTATCAAACAGGGCTCCGGTCAAGTCGTACCATCAAGGTCGATACACAATGGGCTCCAGTTGCCCGATACCGGTCTGCAACAGCCGCTCGGCCATGGCACGCACATCCCAATGAATCGCGTTACACATCACCGCCGCCCCCTGACGCCGCTCCGGTGAGTAAGCCATGAAGCTGTGATAGCCCGCCCAGCCACCACCATGCCCCCATGCGGCATAGTCTTCACCCAGTTGCACGGTTTCCAGCCCGAACTGGTAATTATCTTTGGGTTCGGTAGGGGCCGACTGCGTCAGCAGACTACGCAACCCCTTCAGCGGCTGCCCCTCCGGGCTCTGCAAGACCGTGTCCTGCTCCAGGTGCTGCAACCAGCGCCACATATCTGCCGCACTGCTGTGCACCTGACCATCGCCCGTCTGCTCCCAGCTTGATTCACTGTTTTGTACCTGCCCGTCCTGGACCCGATAGCCACGAGCCAGTTGCGGTAAAGCAGATGGGTAACGATCCACAATCGCGGTTTCGTCCATGCCCAAAGGTTCAAAAATATAGCGCTGGGAAAACCGGGTCAGGGGCTGGCCACTAACCCGTTCCACCAGTTGGGCCAGCAGAAAATACCCGGTATTGCTGTATTCAAACCGCTCTCCGGGTGTAAAGCGCAGCACAGGATGCGCGGCCAGAACCTCCAGCGTTTCGGCCACCGTGACCGTCTCGTGCTCTCGGCCTGCCTGGTACAAGGGCTCGATGTAATCCGGCAAACCGCCGGTATGACGCAGAACTTGTCGCAGGGTGGGTTTGCCCAGTTCTCCAGGCAGCTCTGGCCAGAAACGAGCCAACGGTTCATCCAAAGCCAGTTTCCCGTCCTGAACCAGCATCAGCACAGCCAGAGCGGTGAACTGCTTGGACAAAGAGGCCAGATTAAAGCGCGTGTGTTCGTCTATGTACTGACGTTTGTCCAGGTCCGCCCACCCCCAGCTTCCCGTGCGCTCCCCTTGCTCCGGGTTCAGCAAGGTCCAGGCGCAACCCGGTTTCAGCAAGGGGCTGGCCTGGGCATTGACACTCATACCCAGACCCAGCAGGGCTAGCCCTATCAGTCTTCTCATCAGAATCGTCCTGAAAAAGTTAAAGACACCTGTCGACCCAGGCCCCAGCCGCAAGTCCACAAGGAACCGCAGCCGTTAACGTACTGTTTGTCGGCAATATTGGTCACATTCAAAGAAAGCTCGCTGTTCTTCAGCTCTGGCGAGATCCAGCCCAACTGCGTCGCCATCCGGAAATCCGCCACGGTATGGGCCGGAATGCGCAGGCTGGCGTAGCCACCACCGGCCACATCAATGTCCCCGCCGTGGGACGAGCCCACATGCCGAATTCCCAGTCCCATGACCGTGCCAGCCAGCGCTGTGCGTCCGGTAAAGGTGTAGTCCACCCACAAGGCGGCTTGATGGCGCGGTGTATACAAGGCCGGTTTGCCCTGTTCTTCGGGGATCTCGCTGCTGAGCACTTTGGTGTTCAGGTAGGAATAACTGCCGATCAGCGACCAATTGGGCGACAAGCGACCCGTCAATGCCAACTCCAGACCGCGCGAGCGCAGTTCTCCGGTTTGCACCTGATCCGGGAAGCCATGAATCGGGTCGTCCGTCAGCCTGTTGGTCTGGCGCAAATCAAACACGGCGGCGCTGGCCATCCAGTTCGCACCATCGGGCTGATACTTGACGCCGACTTCGGTCTGTTTGCCTTTCATGGGCCTGAAGGCCACGCCCTCTGCCGTCACACCCGCAACGGGCTCAAACGAGGTGGCATAGCTAATATACGGAGCCCAACCCGACTCGAAGCGATACAAGGCCCCCAGACGACCCGTGGTGGCCTTGTCGCTCTGGCCCAGATCATCTTCTCCGGCCCGGCGACGGCTGGTGCCACTGACGGAGGACCAGTCCTGACGCAGGCCAGCGACCAAGCGCCAATTACCCCAGGACACCTGATCCTGCAGATACACGCCAGTCTGATGCCGCCGGTTGCTGACTTCGCTCAGGGTCGTAAAAGGCCCGATCGTCGCGCCATACTCCGACTCATACAAATCCAGCAAACCACCGCTGCCTTCCGGTCCTACCGAGGCTGTCTGACGGCGGGCATCAAAGGTACCCCGGTAATAGTCCAGGCCCAGCAGCACGGTATGCTCGGCCTCCCCCAGGTTCCAGCGCCATTCGGACTGCGTGTCCACACCCAAAGAGCGCGATGTTCCTGTGCCACGGTTGGCATAGCGCTCCAGCGTGCGCCAATCCCAACCGCCTTCGCTGGGGTCGTCGAAGGAATACATATCGCTGGTCACCGACTCCATCACCGACTTGATGCGTTGCACGCGCAGGTTCTGGCGCAGTGTCCAGTTGTCGTTGATGTCGTGGACCGCCGCCCAGCCAGCCATATCCTGATCGCGGTCATAGCGATCAAAATGTGGCTCGCCGATAAAGCGCGACAGGGGTATTTTGCCGTTGGGGTTGTCAAACAAGGTGCCATAGGCGGGCAACCACATATAGTCGCTGCCGCCTCGATCGCGCTGCACCGAACCCATCAGCACGATTTCACCGTTCTCGCCCAGCGGCAAGGTCACGGAAGGAGCCAGTAACTGACGTTTGCGCTTGACGTGATCGGTACGGCTTTCGGTATCGGAACTCAGTGCCAGCAAGCGCCAGGCACTGACACCGTCCTGGCCCAATGCGCCTCCCAGATCCACGCTGCCACGTAGTTGGCGCGGCGCTCCCAGGGTCAGTTCGATATTGCGTTGGTCTGTTTGAGTAGGGCGCTTGCTGACCATATTGACCATGCCGCCTGGCACCACCTGGCCATAAACCACCGAGGCTGGCCCTTTCAGGACCTCAATGCGCTCCAGCATGAAAGGGTCAATCTGCGGCAAGGTCCAGTTATTGCCGGCACCACTGCCACCGGCCAGTTTTACACCGTCCAGCCACGCTACGGAATCTGCATTGAAGCCACGCAAGGACATGGTGTCAAAACGCGAATCCACCCCGTCAAACTCCACCGCCACGCCCGGCACATAGCGCAAGGCTTCACCCACGGTGCGCGTGGCCAGAGACTCGATCTGCTGCTGCGTCACGACGGCGACCGAGGCCGGGGTGTCCATGATGGCCACATCGCTCTTGGTCGCCGTTGCGCTGCGCGTTGCCAGCAGTCCATTGGCAGGGCCAGTTGCGCTTTCGCGTTGAGCCTGCACGCGTACCGCTTCCAGTTCCTCGTGGCTGCGCGTGTTCAATCCGGGTACCGCACGCAAACGATAGCCGCGACCATCCGCCACGGCGTCCAGACCGCTGCCTTGCAAAATCTGCCGTAAACCCTGTTCCGGTGTGTAAGCGCCTTTCAGGCCCAAACTGGTCTTGCCTGCTGTCAGAGAGGCATCAATCGCCAGTAAAAATCCGCCACGCGCCGCAAACTGATTCAGGACCTGATCCAGGGTGCCCGCGGCGATGTCATAGCTCATTTGCTGACTGCTCATGCTTTGAGCGTGAACGTTGGACACCGACAAGGCTCCCGCCAGGCTTGCCGCCAGCAGGCACGGCCCCAGGGCCGAACGGGCAATAGTGAAACGTCCGGAGCGGGCCGCAGGACGCGTGGGTTTAATCAACATGGCTTCTCTCTTCAGGGATGAGCAGCCCGGAACAAAAACCGGGCCTTTGCATGTATCCCGAACGAGAATCAAAAAGTGCTACGCCAACGCCGAGACCGTGACCCAATACGGTGTAATCATCCGTACCTGCACGGGCAAGGCCTGCGACACTGAGTGCAAAATCGCGTCCGTATCCTGCAAGGGGTAGACGCCCGAAATCATCAGCCCGGCTACTGCCGGGTCACAGCGCAGTACTCCAGGCCGATATCGGGCGACTTCTGCCAGAAAATCCCCCAAGCGCCAGCGTTCTGCAACCAGCAAACCACGTTGCCAGGCGCTGGCCTGCTCATCGGCCGGCTCAGGCTTATAGCTTTGCTGCCTGCTGAACAAGGCCTGCTGTCCGGCCTGCAGGTGTGTCACTTGCCCAGCATGGCTGGGGCGCAGTTCTACCGCCCCCTCATAAACCTGAACCGAGACACGCGCCATGGCGGGCCAATGTCGCACCAGAAAACGCGTACCCAGAGCCTGAACTTCCCCTTCGGGAGTTTGCACCACAAAAGGCCGATGCCGGATTTGCGGGTCGGACGCCGTGCTGATCAAGACCTCGCCACCCAGCAGGACGACACTGCGTTGCGTTTCGCTGTATTGCACGTTCAAGGAACTGGCCGTATTCAGGGCCAGCACGGTGCCATCGGGCAAAGTCAGTTCTTTACGTTGGCCTGATGCGGTGCGGTAGTCTGCATTCCAGGCCGCCCATTGGGGTGTGCGGCTCACGCCGTAACTGCCCAGCCCGCCACACGCCAGCAACAAGACACTGCGCAAAATGGCACGTCGCCGCTGTACCGCCTGGGCAGACAAGCCGGCTTGCAAGACCTGGGACGCCACCTCCTGCGGCGCAAGCTGCATTTGCTGACCAAACTGCTGAATACGGGTCCAGGCTTGCTCGTGCAAGGGGTCGGCCGCCAGCCAGATCTGGAAGTCCCGCTGCTCGTGCTCTTGCACTTCACCGGACCAGAAGACGACTTGCCACTCCAGGGCCCGGACATCGACAGGATTCAGGGCGGGACGAGGCGTGCTCACGGCAGGGCGCTCGCGTCCAGATCAGCCATCGCGGCAAAGCAGGCCTGCGTGGCCTGCAGCATATATTTGCGAACTGTCGCCACGCCAATCCCCTGACGCTGGGCGATGGCCGAGTATGTCAGACCCTCGTAACGCGACAGCAAAAACACATGCTGAACACGGCCGGGCAGCCCGTCCAAGGCAGCGCAAATACGCAGCAGCACTTCCAGGGTCAGGGCACGTTCTTCAGGGGAGATCGCCGTCGGTTCCGGCATATGCGCCAAGGCATCCAGATACGCCTGCTCAACTTGCTGACGGCGGTGGCGATCAATCACCAGGCCCTTGGCGATCTGCATCAGGTGAGGGCGAGCCTGCTCCGGGCCGGGAATGCGGCCCGAGCTCATGACACGCACATAAGCGTCATGGACCAGATCGGCCGCATGGTGAGAGCAGCCCAAACGTCGCCGTAACCAATCATGCAGCCAGCCACGGTGCTGGCAATACAACACATGCATGTGTTGCTGCATCTGAGCGACGGTCATCACTTCGGTGGTGGAGCGCTCGTTCACGGGCGACTATCCTGAGATTCAAATAAGAATGAGTCTCATTATATGGATATGCTGCTAGTCTGCCTAGTTTTGAATCAGAACAAACCGTCCAGATCCAGTTGCCGGGGCTGCTCCTGCGGCATTTCACTGATAGGCAGCAGGGCACTGGCTTTCACGCCCAGCAAGCGCAAGCGTCTGTCCAGCACGGCGCGTTTCAGATTCTGGCGGGCGGCGGCCAGAATGGCATCTGCCGCCAGCACCGGCGCGGGCAGGGACAGGTCGCGCGTCACGGTTTTGAAGTCCTCGAACTTCAGCTTGATGCCTATGGTTTGGGCGCACATGGCGGATTTGCGTAAATCCTGTTCCAGCTTTTCACACAAGGACTCCAGCACGGCAGACAGGCGGGAGCGATCCATGCGCACGTGCAGATCACGCTCGAAGGTGGTTTCACGGCTGATGGATTTAGGCGTGCGGTCGGTGGACAAAGGGCGCTCGTCCTGGCCTTGGGCCACGGCCATCAGCCATTGCGCGTAGCGCAGGCCGAAGTGTTCCTGCAATTTCTCTGCAGGCGTGGCGGCCAGTTCCCCGATCTTCTCTATGCCCATTTCCGTCAGCTTCACGACCGACTTGGGACCAATGCCATTGATCTTGCCCACGGCCAGCGGCCAGATGCGGGTAGGCACATCGTCCATGGTCAGCACACAGGCCCCATTGGGCTTGTTCAGTTCCGAGGCAATTTTGGAGAGCAGTTTGTTGGGTGTGATGCCTACCGAACAGGTCAGGCCCGTGGCCTGGTTCACGGCTTGTCGAATCTGCTCGGCCAGTTCGTGGCTGTCTTCGGTTTTATGGCTAAGGTCTACATAGATCTCGTCGATACCCCGATCCTCGATATGGTCCGAGACCGTCGCCACGGCCTGTTTGAACAAGCGCGAATAATGACGGTAGGCTTGAAAATCGGCAGGCAGCAAGATGGCATCGGGAGCCAGTTGAGCCGCCTTCATTAACCCCATGGCCGAGAACACGCCCAACTGACGGGCTTCGTAGGTAGAAGTCGTGGCCACCCCGCGCCCCACGTAATCGGCCAGACGGGCATGTTGCCAACTGCCATCGGGCAATTGACGCGGGGTATCGGCACTTCGCCCGCCAATCACCACGGGGCGGCCGCGCAAATGCGGGTAGCGCAGCAGCTCTACCGAGGCATAAAACGCATCCATATCCACATGAGCGATACGCCGCTCCAGGGGGTTTTCTTCGTGTGCCGCCACCGTGATCAGCCTGTTAACTGTATATATGTACACCATTATAGCGACAAGTCGGCTTTGAACCGGGAGCCACTGAATAAGCGCCGGGATGATATAAATCACTAAACATCATTAAGCTGACAGCAGGCTGAAACTACGTATTGAATCGGCAGCAAGCGCCCGGTTACTATGCAGCCTCTCTATCAGCGACACCAAGCACCCCAACAGGAGGTTTTCATGAAAAAAACAGTATTGGCTGCTGCACTGGCAGCTCTGGTCGCCCTGCCCTTGGTGGGCCACAGCAAAACGCTTACTTGGTCCAGCCAGGGCGACTTCATGACCCTGGATCCACACGCACAGAACGAAAACCTCACGATCACAGGCAGCATGTATGTCTATGAGGCGCTGGTGGACTACGACAAGGATTTCCAGATTGTGCCCAGCCTGGCCACGGCCTGGGAACAGCGTGAACCTACTGTCTGGCGCTTTACGCTGCGCGAAGGGGTGAAATTCCACGATGGCGCTCCCTTTACCGCTGATGACGTGGTGTTCTCCATCGAGCGCGCCATGGCCCCGACGTCCAACTTCAAGGCCTACGTGAACGGCATCGTCAAGGCAGAAAAAATTGACGACAAGACGGTGGACATCATTACGTCCGCCCCCAACCCGGTCCTGCTGCGCCAGCTGACCAGCGTGTTCATGATGAACAAGGCCTGGTCGGAAAAGAACAATGTCACCCAGCCCCAGGACTTCAACAAGAACGAAGAAACCTTCTCGGCTCGCAACACCAACGGCACCGGCCCTTACAAGCTGAAGTCGCGTGAAGTGGACGTGCGCACCGTCTTTGTGGAAAACGAAGAATGGTGGAACAAGGGCAACAAGGTGGGTAACGTCACCGAAGTGATCTACGTACCTATCAAGCAGAACGCCACCCGTACCGCTGCCTTGCTGTCTGGCGAAGTGGACCTGGTTCTGGACCCGCCTGCTCAGGATTTGCAGCGTCTGCGCCAGCAAACCAAGATTGTGGAAGGCAACGAGTACCGCACCATCTACCTGGGTCTGGACCAGAAGAATCCAGAGCTGAAATACAGCAGCATCAAGGGCAAGAACCCCTTTGCTGACCAACGTGTGCGTGAAGCCCTGTATGTGGCCATCGACATTGAAGCCATCAAGAAAGCCGTGATGCGCGGTTCCTCCGCCCCCACCGGCACCATGGTGGCCCCTCAGGTTCACGGCTACACCAAGGAACTGGCCCAGCGCCTGCCTTACAGCCAGGATCGCGCCAAGGAACTGCTGAAAGAAGCCGGTTACGACAATTCCCTGACCTTCACCCTGGATTGCCCGAACGATCGCTACATCAACGATGAAGCCATCTGCCAGGCCATCGTGGGCATGTGGGCCAAGGTCGGCGTGAAAGCCAACCTGAACGCCATGCCACGCGCCACCTACTTCCCCAAAGTACAAAGCTTTGACTCCAGCGCCTACATGTTTGGCTGGGGCGTGCCCACCTTTGATGCGCTGTACACCCTGCAAAGCCTGATGCACAGCAAGGGCGAGGGCGCTGACGGCTCCTTTAACTTTGGTGGCTACGAGAACCCCGAAGTGGACGCCTTGATCGACCAGATCAAGACCGAAACCGACACCGCCAAGCGCGATGCCGCAATCCACAAGGTTCTGGAAATTCATGCCAAGGAAGTGGGTCATATCCCTCTGCATGACCAGATCATTCCTTGGGCCATGGCCAAGAAGGTCAACGTGATACATCGTGCGGACAACCGCATGCTGGCACAGTGGACCACCATCGACTAAGTTGTTTTCCCACCCCAGCCCCGCCGTCGTGCGGGGCTGGTTCCCATTACGCTGTAGTCATCCGTTTCTACACCAGCCCCCTTGCCGGGCCCTTTCTACACATTAAGGACGACACTGGTCGCGAGTGATCCTCGCGCTCTACCAGGAGACCGCCTATGCTGGTATTTATTATTCGCCGTCTGATCCAGGCTGTTCTGGTGATGCTGACGGTCAGCCTTCTGGCCTTTGTGCTGTTCCGCTACATTGGTGACCCGGTCACCATCATGCTCGGACAGGACGCCACCGAACAAGATCGCGTGGAACTGCGTGCCAGCCTGGGGCTGGACCAACCCGCCCCCGTACAATTCGGCCGCTTTGTATCCCAGGCTGTACAAGGCGAATTTGGCCTGTCCCTGCGGCAAGCCCAACCTGTTTCCACCCTGCTCAAAGATCGCCTGCCTGCCACCGTCGAGCTATCCGTGGTGGCCGCCATATTGGCCTTGCTGATAGGCCTGCCGCTAGGGGTGTACACCGCCTTGAAGCGCAATGGCTTCATGGCGCAAAGCATTCTGGCCTTTTCCCTGCTGGGAATATCCTTGCCCACCTTCCTGATCGGTATCTTGCTGATCCTGATCTTTTCCGTGCAATTAGGCTGGCTGCCCAGCTATGGCCGGGGAGAAGTTCTGAAGTTTGGCTGGTGGAGTACCGGCCTGCTTAGCTGGGACGGGATCAAGCATTTGATCTTGCCCGCCATCACGCTCTGTTTGTTCCAGCTCACGCTGATCCTGCGTCTGGTGCGCTCCGAGATGCTGGAAGTCCTGCGCGCCGACTACATCAAATTTGCTCGTGCCCGTGGCTTGTCGCAACGCGCTATCCACTTTGGCCACGCCTTGAAAAACACCATGGTGCCGGTTATCACCATCACGGGTCTGCAACTGGGCGGCATCATCGCCTTTGCCATCGTGACGGAAACCGTTTTCCAATGGCCGGGCATGGGTCTGCTGTTTATCCAGGCCGTGCAATTTGCCGACATCCCCGTGATGGCGGCCTACCTCTGTCTGATTGCCCTGGTATTTGTTGTGATCAACCTGCTGGTAGACCTGCTGTACTTCCTGGTCGATCCACGTCTGCGCACCCAATTGTCGGGCGCCAAGGGGCACTAATATGTTCGCTAAATTGAAAACCGCCTGGGATAGCGATCTGGTCTGGTCCTGGCGTCATTCCCCCGTGGCCATTGCCGCCACCATCATGGCCTTGCTGCTGTTTATCGGCGCGCTGGGTGCCCGCTGGGTGGCGCCTTATGATCCGTTCGATCTGACCTCCATCGACCTGATGGATGCCTTGCTGGCCCCGGCCTGGTCGGAAAACGGGTCGCCCCAATACTGGTTGGGAACAGACAGCCAGGGGCGTGATCTGTATTCGGCCCTGTTGTACGGGACACGCACCTCTTTGCTGATTGGTCTGGCCTCTGTGGCCTTGTCCATGGTGGTCGGCATCGTGCTGGGCCTGCTGGCCGGCTACTCCGGTGGCCGTGTGGATGCCTTCATCATGCGTGTGGCCGATGTGCAGCTGTCCTTCCCGGCCATTCTGATTGCCTTGCTGATCGACGGGGTGGCCCGTGCCGTGTTCCCCTTGAACATGCACGATGTGGTCGCCTTCCCGGTGCTGATCGGGGCGATTGCGCTGGCCGGTTGGCCGCAATATGCCCGTACCGTGCGCGGCTCCACGTTGGTGGAGAAAAACCGGGAATATGTACAGGCTGCCCGCGTCATTGGCGTGTCCTCGCCACGCATCATGTTCAGCCATGTGCTGCCCAATGTGATGGGCCCCGTGCTGGTGCTGGCCACCGTGCATCTGGCCACCGCCATCATTACCGAAGCCACGCTGTCCTTTTTGGGCGTCGGCGTTCCGGCCACCTCGCCTTCTCTGGGCACCTTGATCCGGATCGGTAACGACTTCCTGTTCTCGGGCGAATGGTGGATCACGATTTTCCCTGGCCTGATGCTGGTGCTGCTGGTGCTGTCGGTCAATCTCCTGGGCGACTGGTTGCGTGACGCCCTGAACCCCAAATTGAGCTAAGCCATGACTGCACTCTTAACTGTCCAAGACCTGTGTGTCGAATTCCCGACCCGGCGTGGTGTGCTCCAAGCACTGGATCATGTGTCCTTTTCCATCGCCCCCGGTGAAGTGCTGGGTGTGGTGGGCGAGTCGGGCGCCGGCAAGTCCCTGACGGGTTCCTCCATTATTGGTTTGCTCGATGCCCCCGGTCGCATCAGCGGCGGCCAGATCCTGCTGGAAGGCGAGCGCATCGACAACCTGAACCAGGACCAGATGCGCAAGATTCGTGGCCGCAAGATTGGCGCGATCTTCCAGGACCCGCTGACCTCGCTGAACCCCCTCTATACCGTGGGCCATCAGTTGGCTGAAACCATCGTGACTCACCTGCCCCTGTCCTGGAAACAGGCACGGGAACGCGCCATCGAATTGCTGGAAGCCACCGGCATTCCCGCCGCGCGCGAACGTATCGACCACTATCCGCACCAGTTCTCCGGCGGCATGCGCCAACGGGTGGTGATTGCGCTGGCCCTGGCGGCCGAGCCCAAGCTGATCGTGGCGGATGAACCCACCACCGCGCTGGACGTGTCCATTCAGGCGCAGATTATCGACCTGCTGAAAAAGCTCTGTCGATCGCAAGGCACCTCGGTCATGCTGATTACCCACGATATGGGGGTGATTGCCGAAACCGCCGACCGCGTGGCGGTGATGTACGCCGGTCGCATCATCGAAATCGGCCCGGTACAGGACGTGATCCAGAAACCCAGCCACCCCTATACCCGTGGTTTGATGCGTTCCATCCCCAATCTGCACGCGGGGCTGGAGCGTCTGGAACAAATCCCCGGCAGCATGCCGCGCCTGAACGCCATCCCGCCCGGCTGTGCCTTCAATCCGCGTTGTGATCGTCGTTTTGATCGCTGCCTGGTCGAACGCCCCGAGCTGATGCCTGTTCCCCCACAAACACAGGCGGCCTGTTGGCTGCATGCACAGGAGTCCGCATGAGCGCCCCTAAACAAGCCCTGGTCCAGGTCAAGGACGCTGCCTGCTGGTTCGATGTGTCCCCGCCCTTGCTGGAGCGTCTGGTCTACCGCAAACCCAAAGTAAACCTGCGTGCGGTCGATGGCGTCAGCTTCACCTTGAACAAGGGTGAAACCCTGGCGCTGGTGGGTGAGTCCGGCTGTGGCAAATCCACCGTGGCCCGCCTGCTGACCGGCCTGTATTCGCTGACACGTGGCGAGATTGTGTTTGATGGCCAGTCCCTGCAAACCATGGACAAGGCCAGCCAGAAGGCCATGCGCAAACGCCGTCAGATGATTTTCCAAGACCCCTATGCCAGCCTGAATCCTCGCTGGCGCGTGGGCCGCATCATTGCCGAACCACTGGTCACTCACACGGACATGAGCAGCGCCCAGCAAGAGGCCAAAGTGGCCGAGCTGCTGACGCAAGTGGGCCTGAACCCCAGCGACGCCCAGCGCTACCCGCACCAGTTCTCCGGCGGCCAGCGCCAGCGTATTTCCATTGCCCGTGCTCTGGCCCTGCAACCTGAATTCATCGTCTGTGACGAGCCGACCTCGGCGCTGGACGTGTCGGTGCAGGCCCAGGTCCTGAACCTGATGAAGGACTTACAGCGCGAGCTGGGGCTGACCTATCTGTTCATCTCGCACAATCTGGCCGTGGTGCATCACGTGGCCGACCGGGTTGGCGTCATGTATTTGGGTCGAATTGTGGAAATTGCGCCACGCGATGATCTATTTGCACAGCCTCGCCATCCCTACACCCGGATGCTGCTGGGAGCCATTCCCGACATGAGCGGGGCGGGCAAAAGTCGCATTCCGGTAGCGGGGGAAGTGCCCAACCCGCTGAACCCGCCATCAGGCTGTACCTTTCATCCACGCTGCCCGCTGGCCAATGATCGCTGCCGCCGCGAAGCCCCGGCTTTGCTGCAAACCGGGCAGCACGAAGTGGCTTGCCATGCCGTAGAAGAAGGGCGCGATCAGGCCTGATCGCTTGCGATGCCAACAGTAAAACCGCCCACGGCAACTTGCCGAATGGGCGGTTTTTTCTGATAATTGAGAATTATTCTCAGTTCTCATTGCCCGAATCTCTACCATTTTCAGGTCGAGCAGGCACCACTGGAACGCATCATGCACAATGCCGCCTTCTCACCCGACACGGAATCGCTGTACCGGAATTACCATGGCTGGTTGCATAGCTGGCTGCGACGCAGGCTAGGCAATTCCTTTGACGCGGCCGATCTGGCCCAAGACGTTTTTGTCCGATTGCTGCAAAAACCGCGTCAATTCGGCAGCGAGCCCGAAGCACGTGTGTATTTGCGACTCATGGCCAATGGCATGTGCGTGGACCTGTGGCGACGCCGCCAAATTGAACAAGCCTGGCTGGAAGAGCTGGCCAACCGCCCGGCCGCTCTGGTTCCATCTGCCGAACACCAGGCCCTGGTGCTGGAAGCCCTGCACGAAATAGACAGCATGTTGCGCACCCTGCCTGCCAAAGTAGGCAATGCCTTTTTCATGGCGATGGCCGACGGCATGAGCAACCGGGAAATTGCAGAGGCGCTAGGCGTGTCCACACGCATGGTGCACCGATACCTTAGCCAGGCCATGCTGTGCTGCCTGAAACTGGAAGCCCGCCATACCGCCGCTGACATGCCCGTGCATCAGGCGTCCAGCCTGCCCGAGCCACGCTGATTGCCTGTACGCCCCCCTATGAGCACTTCCGAACTGCACCCCGACGATATGCTGGAGCCCTCGTTTGACGCGCTGGAACAGGCCGCCGAATGGTTTGCCCTGTTGCGCTCGGATGAGGCCTCGGCCCAGGACCAGCAACGCTGGCAAGGCTGGCTGGCCGCTCAGGCCGAGCATCGCAAGGCCTGGCAGTACGTGGAACGCATCAGTGGCCGCTTTGAACCGATACAAAGCAGCGACAGCCGTCAGGCTGCCGTCCAAAGCTATTGCATGGCCAATCGGCGCATGGGGCGACGCCGCCAATTGTTGCTGGGCCTGGGCACGCTGGCAGGCAGCGGATTGGGCAGTTGGCTGGCCTGGCAGCATACATCCTTGCCCGGCACAGTAATGGCCTGGTCAGCCGAGCATCGCACTGCCCGTGGCGAAGTTCGCCAGCTCAGCTTGCCAGACGGCTCCAGTGTCTGGCTCAGTTCCGACACCGCACTGAACCATGATTACCGAGGCGATCAACGCCTGCTCTCACTGGTCCAGGGTGAAATTCTGATCGATACCGCGGCCGATCCTGGGCGGCCCTTTCTGGTCAAGACGCGCCAGGGTCTGCTGCGTGCCTTGGGCACCCGCTTTACCGTGCGACTGGACGGTCAGGAGACTTTTCTGGCGGTGTACCAAGGGGCGGTGCAAGTGGACACGGCCAGCAATGGCAAGCAGCGCATTGTCTATGCCGGTCAGCAGACGCAGCTCTCGCGTGCCCAAATTGCGGACACCGTTCCGGTGCTTCCCGAACGACAAAGCTGGACCAAAGGCATCCTCGTCACCGACAACACACCCTTGATCGAGGTCGTGCGCGAATTGCAACGCTATCGCGGTGGCCACCTTAGCGTCTCGCCCGAGGCTGCCCAGCTCCCTGTGATTGGCAGTTATCCCTCCACCGACCCGGACCGGGCCTTGAGAATGCTGGAAGGGGTGCTCCCCATTCGCATCAAACGGACCCTGCCCTGGTGGGTCAGCATTGAACTTACCGAGCACCGGCCTTGATTCAGGCGCACGTTCACAACATGGACAGCCGTGCATGACAAGCCGGTTTACGGGCGCAAGCAAGCGGCCCAATACCTGAAACCGGCTATTTCCACTTTTTCGAGTTCCGCTTTTCCTTGGCGTGTTCGATATACCTAAAGAGGGCATCGTTTTACTCCGTCTTCTGGCCTCAGAACAGACACTGGTCAGAACACACGCAAACCGGCTCGCTCTCGCCGACTACACCGCTTCCAAGGAGCAGAACTCATCATGTCCGGCTATTCCCAGCCTGTCGCCCGTCGGGCGGCCCCTTCTGGTGCCATGCACTTTTTCCGACCTGGCTTCAAACTACACCCCTTGGCTTGCGTACTGCAGCTCGCCCTGGCCAGTGGCGCATTAAGCCTGGCAAGCTGGCATCCTCAAGCCCACGCTCAAACCATCAACCGTGCATCAGCCCAACAACAAAACTACCGCATTCCAGCGGGCCCCTTGAGCACAGCGCTGGCTCGCTTTGCAAGCGCGTCCGGCGTGCTGGTTGCCGGCGCCGGTGAGCTGGCCAAGGATCGAAACAGCCCTGGCGTCTCCGGCACCTTGTCGCCCCAGGCCGCGCTGGATGCACTGTTGGCCGGTACTGGCCTGACTGCTGTTGCCAGCTCGGATGGCAGCTACCATCTGCGCCAGGTCCCTGAGGCACCTGCCGGTGACGTCACCCAGCTGAGCACCGTAACCGTACGTGGACAACTCGATCCCAGGACCGAAGGCACAGGCAGCTACACCAACGCATCGGCAAGCTCGGCCACGCGCATGAACCTGTCCGCACGTGAAACCCCGCAATCGGTCAGCGTGATTACGCGCCAGCGGCTCGACGACCAGGGTTTGCTCACGCTTAACGACGCACTCAAGCAGGCCACCGGCGTGAAGGTGCAGGAAGGCGAAGTACTGGGCACAACCTATCAGATCCGCGGCTTCTCGCTGGACACGGCCCAGCTTGATGGCGTGCCTGTTTCGCTGGGTGCAGGCGGCTCGGAAGCGGCCGCCGACATGGCCATCTACGACCGTGTGGAAGTGGTACGCGGCGCGGCGGGTCTGTTGCAGGGGGCCGGCAACCCGGGCGGCACGCTCAATCTGGTGCGCAAGCAACCCACCCGTGAATTTGCCGCCAGCGGCAGCGCAATGGTGGGATCGTGGAACAGCTATCGTGTGGAAGCCGACGTCTCCAGTCCGCTCAACCACAGCGGTGATCTGCGCGGACGGGTGGTGGCCGTGCACGACGACCGCGACTCCTTCGTGGATCACGTCAAGGAACGCAAGGAAGTGCTGTATGGCGTCTTGCAATACGACTTTACTCCCTCGATCACGGCCACCGTGGGGGTGGATCATCAGCGCACCAAGGGTACGCCCAACGGCACTGGCGTCGTCTTCTTTGACGATGGCGGCGATCTCGAACTGCCACGCAGCACTTACCTGGGTGCCGACTGGAACCACCGCGCCACCCGCAGCACCACCGTATTCGGCGATCTGACCTGGGAGATGGACAACGGCTGGCAGACCAAGCTGTCAGCCAACCGCCAGCACTACGACGTAGACACGGTGTTTCTGTCCGCCTCGGGCGCGGGCGTAGACCGCAACACCCATCTGGGCCCACTCCTGAACTACGCCAAAGCCAGCAGCCTGAACCGCACCCAGACCAGCGTGGATCTATACGCCTCGGGCCCATTCTCTTTGCTGGGCCGCAAGCATGAGCTGGTGGTGGGCGCAAACATGCGCCGCAACCCTACCGAAACCGATCAGGTGCCTTTGCGTGAATACGCCAGCATCCGGCCCGATGTCTTTAACTGGGACCCCACCTCGCTGCCCCCGCCCAATATTGGGCCCTATGAATCGCGCACCGCCACCACCACCAAGCAGTCGGGCATCTATACCGCTGCTCGTCTAAGCCTTGCCGATCCGCTCACGTTGATCGTGGGTGGCCGCTGGAGCTGGTGGGACTACAGCAGCGACAGCACCAATCTGCTCACGGGCGCCAACACGGCCTCCTCGAGCTACAAGGTCAGTGGCGAGTTCACACCGTACGCGGGTCTGATATTCGATCTGAACGACAACTACTCGCTGTACGCCAGCTATACCGACGTGTTCCGTCCGCAAAACGCCATCGACCGCAATGGCTCCTTGCTCAAGCCCATCGTGGGCGCCAACTACGAAGCGGGTATCAAGGGTGAATTCCAGGACGGCCGCGTGCAGGCTTCGCTGGCGGCCTTCCGTATCGAAGAAACCAACCGCGCCCAGACCGATCTGGACGGCCCCAAACCGTGCCCCTATACCACCAGCGACTACTGCTCGATTGCCTCAGGCAAAGTGCGCAGCGAAGGGATTGAGGCGGAATTGACAGGTGAACTGGCCCCAGGCTGGAATCTGACGGCTGGCTATACCTACAACACCACCAAGTACGTGAAGGATGCGGCCAACCAAGGCAAGCCCTTCAACACGCGCACACCAGAACATATGTTCAAGCTCTTTACCTCGTACCGCCTGCCCGGCTCGTTGCGTCAGTGGACGGTGGGTGGCGGCTTCACGTGGCAGACCAAGTTCCTGTACGAGAACACGGCTGGCACGATCCGTATCGAGCAAAATCCTTACGCCGTGGCCGATCTGATGGTGCGCTACGACTTCACGCCCAAGGTTTCAGCCACCCTCAACGTGAACAACCTGTTCGACAAGAACTACTACCGTTACATTGCCCACGAACGTGCCTACAACTACTACGGCGACCCACGTAACGTCATGCTGACGCTGCGCGCCCAGTATTGAGGCTGAACGTGAACAAGGTGCTCAAGCGCTCTGATTGCAGTGCTCTGAGTACCTTGTAGTCTGACGGCGCCCTGTGCACCCTGGCGCTGTGCTCAATGCCATATTCAGGCCTGTGTACCAGATATAATTCGGCCACAAACTGACTGAATAAAAAAAACGCTGTGTTTGCTGCCTGAGGCAGTGAACACAGCGTTTTTCAATATAGCCATCATCGGGCCCGTTGCAGCCCGGTGAAGAACAATCAGTTCTGGTTCGCAGGTGCGAAATCGGCCAGGTGGCAGGACAGAATGTCGGCAATGGCACGATCATCCAAACCACGGGAGCGCAGGTCAGCGGACAGGGCGTCCACGTCAACACGGGCCAGTGGGCGCTCGGCACCGCGAGGGCGGTCGTCGCGTACCACGCGGAAGTCGTAATCGCGCTGGGCCGTCTTGGCCACTTCGTAATGCATGACTTCATCCACTTCGTTTTCAGGTGTGAAGGTCAGCACGGTAGGGCGCAGGGAATACAGGTCTTCGGAGTTCATCACGTATTCGGTTGCGCAAATGATGACGGTGTCGCCCTTTTGACAGGTACGAGCGGCCGCGCCGTTCAGAACCACGCAACGCGAACCGGGTTCACCGAAGATTACGTAGGTAGAAATACGGGCACCACTGTCCTTATTCCAGATTTCCACAAACTCCATGGGTAAAATGCCCGCTTGTTCGCAGATTTCCGGATCCAGGGTGATCGACCCGTGATAGTTCAAGTCGGCACCGGTCACCTTGATACCATGCAGCTTGGCACGGACCACTTTTTTCATGACAACACTCTCTAGAAACAGGTCCCCTAAAACGGACACCTAAGCTTGGCTAAAACGCGGCTTGCGCTGCGCCCTTAGCCCGATCAGGGCTGCGGGAAAGACTGCATCATAAACCCAGAAATGCGCGCAAATCCGTTTAGACCCACAGATTTGTACGGGAAAACCACAGGCTCAATGATTTGCCTGACGGCCAGTCTGTGCTGTAATCCCCTCTGCCGCGTCGCGCCGGTCTTTTTTATTTTCAATACGATACCGTTTTCCATGCCCAACCTGCTCATCGAGAATATTCACAAACGCTATGGCTCCCTGGAGGTCCTCAAGGGAGTCTCTCTCAGCGCGGAGCCGGGCGATGTCATCAGCCTGATCGGTTCCAGTGGTTCGGGCAAAAGTACGTTTCTGCGTTGCATCAACTTTCTGGAAACGCCTAATTCCGGCCGTATCGTCATCAAGGGCGAGGAACTGAAAACCCGTCTGGATCCCAAAACGGACGAACTGGTCGCGGTAGATAAACAACAGCTCAAGCGCCTGCGTACCAGCCTGGCGATGGTATTTCAGCACTTCAATCTGTGGTCGCACATGACCGTGCTGGAAAACATTACCGCCACCCCTATTCATGTCCAGGGCATGGACAAGGCCCAGGCCATCGCCAAGGCGGAACTGTATCTGGACAAGGTGGGCCTGTCGCGCGATCTGGCCAAGCAATATCCGGCCTTCCTGTCCGGCGGTCAGCAGCAGCGTGTGGCCATTGCCCGTGCGCTGGCACTGGAACCCGAAGTGATGCTGTTTGACGAACCGACCTCGGCGCTGGACCCGGAGCGTGTGGGCGAAGTTCTGCGCGTTATGCAGAATTTGGCCGAAGAAGGGCGCACGATGGTGGTCGTTACGCACGAAATGAGCTTTGCACGGAACGTATCCAGCAAGGTGGTGTACCTGCACGAAGGCCAGATCGAAGAAGAGGGCCCGCCAGAAGAAGTGCTGGTGTCGCCACGCAGCCCCCGTCTGGCGCAATTCCTGGCAGCGGGCGGTTCGTCCAAGGGCTAAGATGCCCGCCTACGGCGCGCAATACGGATTGACGGGTCTGTGACTGGCTATCTACCCTTGGATCGGTCGGATCGACCCGTCACCGAGTAATCTCAAAACAGCCCAAAACTCCGGCCACACCCTGAGCAGGTATCAAGCAAACGGCGCCTTTCGGCGCCGTTATGCATTTTCAGTCATCCCAATAAAGCCGCCAACCAGCAGCTTCTGACTCCAGCCCTGCTATCAGGACTTGGGACGTGGCATATCAAACAAGGCCAGGTCCGTAATTTCAAAGTAATCGCCTGGGCCACCGCCACGCAGAATCGGACGTGGAATTGCGGTGCGGTAAATGCCGTCCACGATGCTGTTGGGCGACACATGCACACCCACCACTTCGCCCAGCACCATCCAGGTGTTCAGGTCCTTGCCTTCCGAGTCTTTCAACTGGAAGTGAGTCGTGACCTTGCACTCCAGCGAGGCATGGCTCTCGCCCACGCGGGGGGCATCAATCAGGCGGGAATCCACAGGCGTCAGGCCCGCGACTTCAAACTCGCGCACATCTTGCTCCAGACTGGTCATGTTCATGGGCTCGGCCAGATCACGCGTTGCCAGGTTCCAGGTAAAGACGCCGGTTTCAATTGCGTTGCGCACGCTGTCTTTGTAGCCCACGCTGGAAAAAGCGATGACAGGCGGGCGGTAGTTGAACACGTTGCAGAAACTGTACGGGGCCAGGTTCAGCACGCCTTCCGTGCTTTTGGTACCGATCCAGCCAATTACACGAGGGCCCACAATAGAACTGATCGGGTCGTGGCGCAGTCCATGGCCTTGTGTGGGTTCGTAGAAGTGAAAGTCTTTCTGCACGGTTCTCTCTGTTAATAAACACAACAAACTAAACAGGACTGCGGGAAATCCCGGAGGCCCACTGATATACTTTACAACTAAAATAAAGCCGCTGCAAACCGTTGAAACTCAAGGTTTTACGTATCCTTCCTGCCTTTCAGAACCATCTAGGCACATGAAACATGGAAAATAAGCCCGATCACTGGGCACGTGTAGCTTCTGCTGACCTGGAACACGTGCGCAAATCTGTCAGCGACATGTTCAAGTCGCACCAGCTCAAGCAGCTACGTGCCGACCAGACCCTGCAAACCCGGCTGCGACACGCCCAGTTTGGTCAGGTTGCCTTGAGCCGCCTGGGCTATGGCGCCGACGTACATATCCAGCCTGATCACCTGGCCGGTTTTTACCTGGTCCAGATGCCTCAATATGGCACCGCCAAGATTCGCTGCGGTGGCCAAACCGTGGACTCCAGCCCCTACGCCGCCACGATCCTCAATCCCAACGAGGACGTGGATATGGTCTGGCACGCCAATAATGAGCAATTAATGCTCAAGATAGACCGCAATCTGGTGGAACAGGCTGCCCGTGGCATGGGTCTGGACGTAGGCCCGCAAGGTTTGCTGTTTCCGGTACGCCTGGAGGCGCATACCCAGCCTTCCTGGCAAATCATGCTGCGCTATGTGCTGGACTGTGCACGCAACTACGAAGACATCCGGCGCTCGCCGTTGATTATCAACCAGCTGGAGCAATTGGCGGTGACAACCTTGCTGGATCTGCACCCACCGGCTCAGATTCAGGCCCTGAACCCCGCCCGCATCTTGCCGCGCCACTTGAAGAAAGTAGCCAGCCACTTGCATGAGCAGGCCCATTTGCCCGTCACGGTGGACGAGCTCAGCTCTATCGCAGGCGTCAGCTCGCGCACCTTGCAGCAAGCCTTCAAGGAGCACTATGGCGTCAGCCCCATGCAGTACCTGCGCCAGGTGCGCCTGGACCGTCTGCGCCACGAACTGATCCATTCCAACGAACCTCATCTGACGCTGGCCGATCTGGCCATGCGCTGGGGCTTTGCACACCAGGGCCGTTTCAGCGCCGAATATCGCAGCCGCTTTGGCGAAACGCCTGGCGAGACCCTGCAACGAGTGCGCGGCGGTCAGCACTAAGCTGACCGCCTCACCCGTCCTCTCACCCCTTCAAGATACGCTGGGCGGCCAGATAGCCGGATTGACCACCCAGGCCAGGGCCCGGATGCACCGACGCACCAATTTGATGCAGATTACGCCAGGGCGTCGTGCCACTGCGCGCATTCTTGTGTCCTGCAAAAGGACGCATGAAAAAGAACTGATCCGGTGAGCACACCCCGCTATACGGATCGCCCCCCACCAGATTCATGTTCAAGGCTTCCAGATCCGCCGGGCTGACGCTACGACGCCCGATAATCTTGGCGGCCAAGCCAGGCATGACGGTTTCCAGACGGGCCTGCACGCGGTCGGCCATGGCCTCGCGCACGGCTTCGTTCCAGCGACCATCGGCCGGCACAGGAATCTCGCCCGCCTCATCGCCTTTGATGTGGCGCGGCAGTTCCTGCATTTGTACCCATAAAATCCAGTGTCCCTCCGGTGCGCGAGTCACATCCACTGCCACCGGCTGGCCCACGGCCAGGGTCGGTTTGGCAGGCAGATAGCCATTGCTGGCCGTCACCACCGAAGAGCACACCTGCTCCATGCTTTCCGTCACGTGCACCATAGGGACATGGCGCAGTTCCGGGTCAACCCAGTCGGGCGGGGAATTCAAGGCAAAGTGAATCTGCATGCCACCGCGACCATAGTGATAATCCTGGGCGGACTTCAACAGCTCGGGTTCTACTTCCGGCAACAAGTCGCCGTAAAGCTGACCGGGCGTCACATTGCAGACCACCGCACGGCGGGCCAGATAGCGCTGCGTACCCACACACACGCCGGTGGCTTTATTGCCTTCCACCAGCACGCGATCCACATGGGAATTGGTCAGTACCGCCCCACCTGCTTCTTCAATAATGCGGGTAAAGGCTTTCACAATCTGGTAACTGCCGCCTTTGACCACCGGCATGCCGCCACTGACGACGGCGCTGAAAGTCAGCTTGCCGATCAGGGCCGAGCTGGCCTCGTCCGGGCCCAAACCGCTATGCAGCACCCAGGGAGCAATCATGGCGCGGGCCAGATCGCTGCGCAGATCACGCATGGCCCAGCGCCGGAAGCTTTCCAAGGCCTGCGAGCCAAAAGACATCAAGCCGTCCAGCCCCCGTTCGCGCCAGGCACCAAAAGCCAGTTTGGCCATGGGCCAGCGGTAGGGCTCACCACCCAGCAGGCCAAATACCAGACCGGCATCCGGGCCAAACATGCGTGCCGCCATGGCGCCCAAGGCATCGCCTTCACCGGGCATCAGGTCATTGAAACGACGCACCGTGTCGTCCATATCCTGACGCAAGGCCAGCGACGGGCCACCGGGAATGGCCAGACCCGTGCTGTACTCGCCTTTGGCAAACTCCAGACCAGCTTTGGCCAAGGGTTCGGCCAGAGCGGCATACGACGCGCCGCCCATGAACAGGGGATACCAGCTGGACAGAACATCATGGGTAAAACCGGGGAACAGCTCCTGGGTACGGATACAGCCCCCGGCAACCGCATTGCGCTCCAGCACTGTCACCGACAAGCCCCGTTGGGCCAACAAGGCGGCGCAAGTCAGGGAGTTCATCCCACTGCCAACAATGACTACATCAGCGCTGTGCGCGTCACTCATTTCAACGGTCTCCGCTAGGCGTGGTCAGGTTGGCGAAACGGCCACGGTGAAACACCGCAGGTTCGTGTTCGGTCAGGGTGGTGTGACGCACCACACGGCCAATAAACAAGGTGTGGTCGCCGCCTTCGTGCTGACGGTAGTTTTCGCACACAAAGGTCGCCACGCAATCGTCCAGCAGTGGCACGCCTTCTTCACCATCCACATGCGAGACCAGCGAGAACTTGTCCTTGACCTGGGAATTGGCAAACCCCAGGGCCACGGGCACTTGCTCCTGGCTAATCACATTGATGGCAAAGTGGCTGCATTTTTCAAAGATCTCCAGGCTGGGCGAATGATTCACCAGGCTCCACATCACCAGAGGCGGCTCCAGCGACAGGGAGGTAAAGGAGTTGATGGTCAGACCCACCGCCCGGCCATCGGGACAACGAGTCGTGACAATGGCCACACCCGTTGGAAAATGGCCCAGTGCCTGGCGAAACGCACGGCTATCGACCACATTCAGATTGGACGGTGTGGGTTTGGCGTCAGCGGCTGCCAACGCTTGGGCAGACACGGCCTGCCGCTGGGCAGCGGTTTGGGACGAGGAGTCTTGCAGCGTTGCGGTGGGGGTCATGATACGTCTCCTTGAATACTATCTATCAGGCAGCCACAGATTGGCTGCGAGTCTTCTCGATCAATGCCTGGGCGGCACTCAGATCTTCCCAGGCCGGGAACAGAACCGGCGGGTGGTTAAAGCTGTTGGCCAGGAAATGCGCCAGAGCAGGCGATTGCTGAGCCGAGGTCAACAAGGCAAAAGAAGAATCGGTTGGCGGCTTCAACATGGAGTTGGTCCAGCGCACCACCAGATTGGCGTAATCCCAGTAACGCTCGAACGTTTCCTGCATCCAGTTACGGTCAAACGCGCCTTCGCCACGCTGCAAGATGCTGTCCAGATACACCTGGGCGGCCTTGGCAGCGTTGTTGGAACCTTGGCCGGTAATGGGGTCGTTCACGACCACGGCATCGCCCAGACCCAGCACCATGCGGCCCGAAGGCAGGGTCAGCACAGGTTTGCGCACCGTGGGAGGAAATGCGCCGGACAGGTAACCCTGGGCGTCAGTCAGTTCCACATTGCGGGCACGGTCGGCTTCCCAAGGCAGGAATTCGCGCAGGAAGGACACGCTTTGCTCCAGGTGCGCTTCGGGGGTCTTGGCATCGCGGAAGCGATCCAATGGGCCGCCGGGCACGCCTTCAAACACCATGATGTCGCAAGGACCGGACAGGGTCAGCGATGGGAACACAAAGTATTCGCCCACACCGGGGATGAAGTTGAAGGACACGCGCGAGTATTCAGGCGTAGGCTCCAGACCGTGCACATAGGTCAGGGCCAGAGCGCGCTGTGGCTTGTCGTACATGGAACGCTGATCATCACGTTCGAACAGTTTGACCACTTCGCCTTTACCGGCAGCCAGCATGGTCAGGTCGTATTCCTGGGTGATGCGCTCCAGTTCGGCCACGCCCACGTCTTCCATGATCAATTTTCCGCCGCGCTGCTCGAACAGTTCCAGCCAGTAAGGCATTTTTACGCGCTGGTCGGTGGCTTGGGCTTCGCGGTCCAGACGGCCACTCCAGTCCACCGCCTTAGTGTCAGGCTGATCGGGGTTGGGCAGGGCAAAGCCGATACCTTGTACGGGTGGGCATTCGTCGTCCCAGAAGTTCAGACCCAGGCGACGCTCCACATCCAGCGCCTCGGCAAACATGCACTGGCTGGACATGACACGGCCACCACGAACATCGTCAGGGCTGCGGTTGGTGAAAACGGCTACGTCGTAGCCTTGGGCCAAGAGGCCGAATGCAACGGGCATGCCAGCTTGGCCAGCGCCCACAATAGCAACTTTACGCATGATTTTTTTCCTTCTGAGGGAGCTAAGGACGCCACCCCAGCGGCGTCCCGGTTTTTCTTATTCAGCCAATTTGGGAATGGCCGGTACACCTTGCTCGGGACCCATGGCCGAGTAGCCGCCATCCACGGCGTAATCGGCACCGGTCACGAAACTGGCGGAATCCGAGAGCAGGAAGGAGACGACTTCGCCCACTTCCTGGGGATCGCCCACGCGGCCCAGCATGTGAAATGCCGAGGCCACGCGATCGGTTTTGGCGCGATCGCCGCCCGTCAGCTCGTCCATCACCCGCGACCAGATCCAGCCGGGCGAGACCGAGTTCACGCGGATACCGTCTGGAGCAAAGTCCAGCGCCATGCTGCGCGTCAGTTGCAACAAGGCGGCCTTGGAGACCGGGTACAACCAGCGCCCGGTTTGTGCGATCGACGATGAAATGGACGTGAAGTTGACGATGGAGCCGCCACGCGGCAACAAGGGACGCACGGCCTTGGCTGCTTGCACGGCGCTGACCAGGTTGATGTCCAAGGCCTTGAGCCAGTCTTCACGGCTGGAGGCCATACCCTCATCCAGATAGGAACAGGCCAGATTGACCAGGCCATCCACACGGCCAAAGTGCGCCTTGACCTGCTCGATGGCCGCATTCAGGCTTTGATCGCTGGTGATGTCCACTTCCCAGAATTTGGCTTTGGCGGCATCGTTGCCTACGGCTTTCTGACCACCTGCGGCATCAATATCAAACACGGCCACACGTGCGCCATAGCCCATCAGCACCTCGACCACGCCTGCGCCAACGCGCGTTGCGCCGCCGGTAACGATGACTACCTTGTCTTTCAGTCCTTTCATCTCGCTCTCCTGCCGCGGGCCCTTAGAACGGAACCGCTACTTTTACAAAAAATTGTTTTCCTTCAGGACGGCCACGCACGCCCAGATCCTGCTGGTACTTGGCCGTAATCAGCAGACCTTTATCGTTGGCGTAACGCAGGCTCGGGCCAATCGCGAAGGAACGCGCCTTGCTGTCACCGGCTGCCGGGCCACGGTCGCTTTCAATCTGTTGATAGGCGTAACCACCCACCCCCAGCACCAGGCCATTACCAAAGCCCCAACCCACGGCGTAGTCGGCGTGAATGGCCTTACCCGTGCGGGTTTCGGTATCACTGTTGCGGAAGTTGAAGTCCACCATCATCTTCAAATCCAGGTTGATGCCGCTGGGCTGCACGTAGCTAAATGCTGCAGCAGGCTGGATGGCCCAGTAGTTACGGCCCAGATTGGCACTGTCGGTCACCTTGTAGCGGCCGGTAGGGGCCACAAAGTCCACACCCAGCACGTAGTGCATTTTTTCGCTGGGGTGAAAGCCCAGGGCGGGACCGAACACCACATCGCCCAGACCACTGCGGCGCTGCGACTGACCGGCGGCTTGTGCCTTGACGGTCAGCAGCGGGGCCAGAGCGTGGAACGCCAATTGGCCGCCAAACACCTGCTGATCCGTCACCCAGACCAGACGCGGAGCCACCATGGCCACATCGACCTTGAAGTCAGGAATAGGCAACTTGTCGCCGTTCTTGTCACGCACCGAGTCATAGCGCATGGCACCGCCGTACATCAGCAAATGCACACCGGGTGGTGGCAGGGCGCCACTCATGAAATTTTCCAAACCGTCGGGATAAATAGGCAGGCCATTACCTTCAATGGCACAGGCCGGACCGGCGCCCAATGCGCCTGCTCCCAGTACAACGGCTGCTATTTTTTTATTGATGTCCCCCACGTCCTTCTCCTTTTGTTTTTTAGGTATGACGATGGAGCCAATGGTAGAAGTGCCGTTTGTGCCGGTATATCCACTTTGCGCAGCGCCTAGCCAATAAGCGCAAGAAGCCGCAAAAGCAGGGAAAACCCCGATTTGATTTAGATTTAAAGGATGACGAGCTGTAAGGCCGTTAAACGCTGTGTTGAACGCGAATCTGGGATACTTCCTTGCCTTTCAGCCCGGTAAATAACAGATATCACCGTGGCACTAACATCCAGGGCGCCCAGCGATGTGTAATACCGTCGTCGTGGATCTGCCCACCAACCCGCCGCTTCATTTCGATGAGCTCAACCCTCTCTTTTGCTGAATCTCGATTCAGCCAGCCCTTGCTCGGCCGCCGTTCTGGCGCCTGGGCTTTTATTCTTTTTGCAGTGCTGGCTGTGATGGCCACGTGGACCATTTACTGGCTCACCCCCATGATTTCGGACGACTTCAACTACGCCAACAAGGGGATTGCCTGGGCATCCATTAAGGCCCACTACCTGAACTGGAGTGGTCGGCTCGTATCAGACACGATTTCCAGCGCCATGCTCAACCTGGCCCCCGGCTGGCTGAAAGCCACGCTGAATACAACGGCCCTGTTTGGCCTGATTTGGATATTAGCCACCTTAGGAGCGCGTCTGGCGGGACAGGCTTTGCGCCCATCTTTACTCCTGCTGGTATTCACGCTGTACTGGCTGGTTAATCCCGATCTGGGACAAACCACATTCTGGCTGGTGGGTGCGGCAAATTATCTGTGGCCTAACCTGTTCAACTTCGGTTTTGTACTGGCCTTTGTCTGGTATTTGCAAAAAGGCAGACCCTCCGTCGGCACGGGCCTGGCGCTCTGCATTCTGGCCGTGCTGGCCGGTTGCTCCAATGAGAACACCGGCATTATCAGCTGGTGTTTGCTGGCGTATCTGGGTCTACGGCACGTTCAGCGCACGGGTTCGCTGAGCAAATGGCATCTGCTTTGGTTGCTGTGCATGGGGCTGGGGGTAGCCATATTGGTCTTGGCACCGGGCAATCAGGTACGCGCAGAGGTCTTTGCTCATTGGTATGACCAGCCTTTGTTATGGCGCATTGGGGAGCATTTTGGTCGTCGTTTCCCGGACGCAATATTGCGTTACTGGGGAGTAATTCTAGTCATGCTGGTTTGGCGTTTTGCCGCAGGGCCTGCATCTTCTGAATCTGCACGCCGGGCGATGTGGCTGCTCATTGGCGCATCGCTTCTGGCCAATGCCATTCTGGTTCTGGCACCTAATATCCCCAAGCGAGCCTTGAATGGCGGCTTGATGTATCTGCTGGTGGCCTTGTCTATTTATGGACATGACTTATTGGCGCAGGGGCAGCGCGCCGTAACCATACAGCGCAACCTGTTAGTGACCTTGGGAGCCTGCGGCACGCTATGGCTGGTGTCCAGCGGATTAATGTTGCGCAGCTATCACGGCACCTGGGAGCAGGATCAGGTACGACGCGCTATCTTGGCCGATGCCCACAAGCATCAGCGTCATCACGTAAAACTACCCAAGTATTTTTTCCTGCCCACGTTGCGTTCGCGGGATCGCTTCGATATGCACTTCGACCCCAAAGCCATAGCCCGATACTACGGGAGCAAGGCGGTGATCAACGAATATGCCGTCAATCAGCACTATGACCTGGAGACAGGGGCGCCATCACCCACGCCTTGAAGCTGTAAAACTTGCAGATTTGCTCCGCTGCAAGCTGCTTCAGGCCCCGGCGGGTCTGGCAGGGCGAGTCAGACTGCTTGCCGCAGGCTGTGTCTTGATACGGGATGCAAGCGCTCTGCTGTTTGAGCCCGACGCTTGTGATTGGTCCGGGGGACCAATCACCGGGCGAGTTCAGAGTGCGCCCGTATCAAGACACAGACAAGGGAACCGGTGCGCAGCACCGGCAAGCGGTCAGCCCTGCCAGACCCGCCGGGGCCTGAAGCAGCGTTTTACAGGGAGAAGCGTCGACAAGGACTACAGCAGCAACCCGGCTTCCTATCCGCTGCGCTAACGACGTAAGCCCCCAAAAAACAAAAAAAACCCCGCTCTCCCAAAGGAAAGCGGGGCCAAGACTATAGTGTGTCTCTTGCTGCTGATTACTTGGCAGCGCTCAGCTCTTTGATCTGCTCGCGGAAGTAGGCCAGCGCTGCTTTACCGTCGATGCCCTTCTTGTCGGCAGCCTTGATCCAGTCTTCTTCAACAAAGGCCAGACGCTCTTTCATCTGGTCTGCTGCTTCGCCCTGGATACGCAGTGTTTTCAGGCCAGCTGCAGTGTGCTTCTCGATGGCTTGCTGTTCAGCCGCCTGCCATTTTGAACCAAAGTCATTGGCAATCCATTCGCCGCTGATTTTTTCGATAGCAGCGCGGTCGGCTTCAGACAGACTCTTCCACTTGCGCTCGTTCATGAACATGTACTGGCTGGATTTGCCAAAGCCACCTTCCACGGACACCGCGGTCTTGACCAGCTTGTCCAGTTTCCAGTTATCCAATTGGTCGTACTGGAAGTACATACCGTCAATCACGCCACGCGACAGCATTTCGTAGCTGTCTGATGCAGGCGCGTTCACCGTCACGATACCCAACGCTTTACCGATGGCATCAAACAAGGGGCTAGGCGAGCGCAGCTTCTTGCCTTTCAGATCGTCAATGCTTTGCACATTGTCCTGGCTGGTAAAGATCACAGTGGCAGGGCTGGTCCACATACCCAGCAGTTTCACGCCCCTGTGCTCGTTGGCGCCCATCATGAATTTTTCGTAAGTGCGCCAGTAGGCAACCGAGTTCACGCCGCCATCATCCGTGGTGAAAGGCAGTTCAGCAAATTCGATCAGCGGGAAGCGGTTAGCCGTGTAGCTGTGTACCGACATACCCATATCAGCAATACCGTTACGCACCAGATCCAGGTGAGCCTGCGGCTTGCCCAGCGCGTTGATGAACTCCACCTTCACGCGGCCTTCGGTAGCTTTTTCCACTTCCTGAGCCCAGGGTTCAAACATATTGGTCACAATAAAGTGGCCTGGCGGCATCCACTGGGAAAAACGCAGGGTGGTGACTTCAGCCGCAACCGAAGGCATGGTCGGTGCCAGGGCTGCAGCAGCCAGACCCAGGCTCAAGGCCAATTTTTTGAAAACACGCATCTCGACTCCTCGTAAATTATTTTGCTGCCGGGCCACTACAGCCCGGCGTCTTGGCCACTTGATGGGACGGTAAACAGATCCTGAACCTGCTTGCCCAGCGGCTTTACTGCTGCCCGGATCACACGCGCATCCGGGCCGGGTTTACATACTGTTCGGAACGACCAGAACAATCCAGGGAACAAACACCAGCAAGAGCAAACGCAGGATGTCCATCATTACAAAGGGAGTCACACCCCGAATAATGGTGCCCAAAGGCACATCGGGCATCACGTTTTTGATCATGAAAATGTTCAGACCCAGCGGCGGGGTGATCAGGCTGATTTCAGCGGCCACCACCACGATGATGCCGAACCACACCAGATCAAAGCCCAGGGAGGCCACAATCGGGTAGAAGATAGGCACAGTCAGCATGACCATGGACATGGTTTCCAGGAAGCAACCCAGAACCAGGTAAATGGCGCAGATAATCAGAATCACCACAATGGGCGAGACATCAATACCCTGGATGAAGCCCAGCAACTGATTGGGCAAACCAGCCACGGTCAGGAAGTTGGTAAAGACCAGTGCACCAATCACCAGCGCAAACATGATGGCCGTGGTTTGAGCAGCTTCAATCAGCACCGTCAGGTACATGCGAGGCTGCCAGCCACGACGCTTCAAGGTCAGCAGGAAAGTCGCTGCCGCACCAATACCGGCCGCTTCTGTCGGGGTGAACACACCACCGTAAATACCGCCCATGATGACGATAAACAGCACGGTAATGGCCATCACGCCTTTGGTGGCCTCAAAGCGCTCGCGCCAGCTGGCTTTCTCGCCAGGACGGCCCAGATTCGGGTTGATCGCGGTAATGATCATCACCGTGATCAGGTACATCAGCATGGCAATCATGCCGGGCAGGAAGCCGGCGGCAAACAGCTTGCCAATGTCGGTTTCGGTCAAGATCCCGTAGACCACCATCATCACGCTGGGCGGAATCAGAATGCCCAGGGTGCCGCCTGCCGCAATACTGCCGGTAGCCAGACGATCGTCATAGTTGTACTTGCGCATATTGGGCATGGCCACACGACCCATGGCCGCTGTGGTGGCCATACTGGAGCCACAGAGTGCACTAAAGGCACCACAGGCAACAATCGTGGCCATCGCCAGACCACCACGCAGGTGACCAATAAAGGCGTGGGCAGCTTTGTACAGGTCCTTGGACAAGCCCGAGGCATTGACCAGATTACCCATCAAAATGAACAGCGGCAGCACGGTAAAGCTGTAGCTCATGGCTGTGTCGTAGCTGGTCTGTGCCGCCATGGTCAAGGCCGCTTCCATGCCCGTAAAGAAGGCAAAACCCAGCGTCCCAACCAGCAACATGCCCCAGGCAATGGGCAAACCCAGAAATAAGCTACCCAGAAGGACAGCCAGTCCGATAATAGAAATCAACATGAAAAAACTCCGTCTTTATCGGCGGGGAGAGCTAAAAATCTTGAACAGGGAAGCCACGGTGGCAATGCCTGTCATGGTGGCGATGATGTAGGCAAAAGGGGCAATCGGCACTTGCAAGGCATTGCTCATATCGCCGTAGTCGGCCAGCTCGTTGGCGTGACTCCACAGATACACAGTCAGCACGGCCAGCATGACGGTAGAGACCACATTGATCACAAATTGCTGGATACGACGCGCCACTGGGCCGAGCCAGGCGTCAATCAGACTGACGGTCAGGTGTTGCTGGTGCCAGGTGACACGCGGCAAGGCCGCAAAAATCAGCACGCCCAGCAAGAGTTCGCTGGCTTCATAGGCGCCCAGCAACGGGGCGTGGAAAACATACCGGCCTATCACGTCCACGGTAGTGATCCCTGTCATCAGGATCAAGATGACCACACAGGCAGTATCCAGAATTGTCTCTACAACTCGTACTACTCCACGTGAACGCACCAGCTCCATTCCTGGCAGATCGTCGTTCATTACAGCTCCACTCTTTTTGGCCGGCGAAGGCCCGTTTTTTGGGTCATCATGCACCTCGGAAAACCGATGTGCATTGTTATATTTCTGTTCTAAATAGTTTATAGATGAACAAATCCAGGTAAATAGAAAGAAACCCTTAATTCCATCCAAAATCATGGAATCGTGGTTTCTATCTCACATAGCAAGAAATACGGTCACAAACCAGCTCGCTTGTCCTGTGCAAGAGCTGATAAAAACTGCCGGAACAGGCGTGAGTCCTGGCTTGGCGCAATGTCGAGCAGGCGAACATTGGCTTCAAGCAGGGCAATAAAAGAATCAGCCGACTAGCAATCAGGCAGCATCCAGACCGATAGCCAAACCCTGAGATCCGGGTGTTTCATGTGACAAAAAGAGAGCCGAAAATGAACAGGCCTCTCAAGTGTTGGACATACTTCCATGCGATGCGAGCAAGCCTGAAACAGCAACTTTTGACACCAAAAACCGGGGATAAAAAGCCAAAATCGGCCTCTGCGACAAAGAAAAAAACTTAGGCAGCAAAAAATCCCGGCACCGCTGACCAGCCGCCACCAATCAAGACGGTCCCTTCAGCCGTTTGTTTAAACGACACTCGCCGCCCGACATGCTGGAACAGATAGTCCATCAAGGGGGTTGTGCCATCCAAAAGCAAAAACCCCCTTGGAAAACCAAGGGGGTTTTATATGTCGCCAAGCATATGGACTAGTTCCCGAACGCACTCAAAGCGCGATCACGGGCAGTCCCGTTGCCCGTCGATCAGATCGTCAGCGTACCCACGCTGGCACCACCGCAGACATACAGGGTCTGACCCGTGATGAAGCTGTTTTCAGGGTCCGAGAAGAACAGGGTGGCGCGGCTGATGTCATCCGCACGGCCCAGGCGCTTCACGGGAATCGCAGCAGCCAGCTTGGCTTCGCGCTCGCTACCGGCTTCAACCACGTCGTAGAACATATTGGTGGTGATGGGGCCGGGGGCAATCACGTTGACGGTAATGCCCTGGTCAGCCAGTTCCAGCGCCCAGGTGCGGGCCATGCCCAACATGCCAGCCTTGGTAGCGGCATAGGCAGTACGGGTTTGCAGACCCAGCGCACCACGCGAGGACATCAGCACAATGCGGCCAAAGTGGCGCTCGCGCATGCCAGGAACCACTGCCTGAGTAATCTGCAAAGCCGCGCCCAGGTGAATCTGGGTCAGGCCCTGCAAGTCTTCCAGCTTGACCTCGTCCAGCAAGGCGGGCCAGATCACGCCCGCGTTGTGGATGAAGTGGGTCACTTCAAAACGTTCGGCAATGTCTTTGGCGGCTTTCTCGGTTGCCACGGCATCCAGCAAGTCCACCTGCACGCAATGCAGACGCTCGTGCGTCCAGGGCAATACATTGCGCGCCATGCTGATCACGGTGTAACCCTGATCCAGCATCTTGCGGCAAATGTCTTCACCAATACCGGTGCTGCCGCCCGTCACAATGGCGGTGTATTGAGCTTGTGTCATCTTGATTGTCTCCAGGCAAATTCAAGGCGCAGGGCGCGCCACCAGCACGGCTACGCCACCGGCATCCAGTTCCAGACGCAGGCGCACTTTCTCATCGGCCTGCCCGCCTTCGGGCAAGTGGGCGATGGCAAAAGGGCCGCAATCCAGTTGAACGGTGCCGATACGCCAGGGCAGTCGTGCCTGAAAATAGGGTTCGTTGCTGTGATGCAGGGTCGTGGTGGCACGCAACACGCCTGTGTCCGCCACCGGCTTCCAGTTCAGCGTGGTGTGCAGGCAATGGCCGCAGACGTCCCTGGCGGGATACTGCACCGTGCCGCAGGACGGGCACACTTGCAGGGCGAATTCACCGCGCCGGGCGGCCTCGGTCAGACCGGCTGCCGTAGCGCTGCGTGCGCCGGGTGGCAGAAGTTGGGTATCGCTCATTACTGTCCCCGTTCCAGCAAGGCCGCAGCAGTACAAATGCCGCGGTCGTAATTAATCATGCCAAAGCCGGACACCAGGCCGATGCGGGCATTGGCCACCTGCGTATCGCCTGCGGTATCCGTCAATTGGCGCAGCGCCTGAACCAGACCCAGATAACCACCGGCAGCGCCCGCCTGGCCTACCGACAACTGGCCGCCGCTGGTATTGAAGGGAAAGCTGCCGTCTACGGTAAAGGTGTTCTTGCGGATGAATTCCGGGCCTTCGCCCTTGGCGCAGAATCCCAGGTCTTCAAACTGCAGGACGTTGATGACAGGGTAGTCATCGTAGGTTTCCATGAAATCCACGTCTGCCGGGGTGAGGCCCGCGTGCTCGTAGAACGCATCCTTGTCCATGGCCCAGCCACCACGATGCTGTACCGCATCTTCAGGGAAGGCATTATGACGCTCGATGGTGGAACGAATACGGACATAAGGCAGGCCCAATGCTTCGGCCTGTTCACGACGCATCACCAGATAACCTTCGGCTCCGGCGCAAGGCATCACGCAATCGAACAAATGGATGGGGTCGGCAATGACACGCGCATCCATGTACTGTTCCAGCGTCAGCGGTTTTTTCATCAGGGCATGCGGGTTGCGCAGCGCATTGTCACGCTGGGCGACGCACAGCTTGCCGAAATCTTCACGCGTGGCACCGTAGTGACGCATGTAGTAGTCCGTCAGCAGCGCAAAGCTGGCATTGGGACCACCGGCACCGTAGGGGTAGACGGCATCCTGCGAAAAACGCGAAAAGCCCGACACCGTGTTCTTGAAGGATTCACGGTGGTTGGTATCGCCCGCAATACACGCCACGATGGACGCATCGCCACACTGCACGGCACGGGCCGCACGACGCATGGCCACCACGCCGCTGGCACCGCCCATGGGGATGTGGTCCAGCCAACGCGGGCTCATTTGAAAATGCTGCATCACGCCTACGGCGGTGTCCGAACCCAGCGTGAAACTAGACACGCACACGCCATCGACATCGGCTTTTTTCAGGCCGGACTGGGCCAGCAACTGGCCCAATGCCGCACCCAGCCACCAATGCGCGGTCTGCTCGGAATGGCGCTCGTAGGGAATGGTCACCGGAGCGACCAGCACCACATCGTCATAGCCCTGGCGGGCTGCTTGCGGCAGGGCCATGGGCTCAGGCCTCCTGACGTTTTTTCAGGTGATTCGTGTTCACGCAGGCCGGGTTTTCCAAAGCGGCCAGGGCCACTGTTTTCAACTCACCGCGCTGAATCTTGTTGGTCGAGGTCAGCGGCAGGGCATCCACAAACAGCACGTAACCGGGCACCTTGAAGTAGGCCAGCTGGGTCAGACCCCACTGCACCATTTCCTGGGCAGCCTGTTCGCGCTGTTCCTGGGTTTCGATGGGAGTGTGCGGCACCACCAGCGCCATCACTTCATCGCCACGGATGGCGTCGGGCACGGCGGCCACGGCAATGGAGCGCACCAGCGGGTGCTGCTGCATGATGTTTTCCACTTCCACGGCAGCGATGTTCTCGCCACTGCGACGGATCACGTTCTTTTTACGGTCCACAAAGTGCAGATAGCCTTGTTCGTCACGGCAAACGATGTCGCCCGTGTGGAACCAGCCGCCTTCCCAGGCTTCATCAGTCGCCGCCGGGTCTTTCCAGTAACCGGAGAAAAAGCCGTAGCGTGGGTTGTCACCGGCCGAGCGCACCAGCAGCTCGCCGTTTTCACCGGCCTGAGCAGGTTCACCATCGTCTTTACGCAGCAGCACTTCCACCACAGGCATTTCCTTACCGAAGCAGGAGGTGCCGATAAAGCGGGGCTCGTGATTGGCGATGATGCTGGCACCGGCGCCCGTTTCCGTCATGGCCCAGGCTTCCAGCAATGGGAAACCAAAGCGTTCTTCAAAAATAGGATGCAGACCACGGTCCACACCAGCGCCAAAACCAAAGCGCACATTGTGTTGACGGTCTTTTTCGCTGGCCTCGGCCTTCATCAGGATGGCGGGCATCACACCCAGATAATGCACCACGGTTGCGCCGGATTCGCGCACCGAATCCCACCAGCTACGTGGGTGGAAACGGTCCAGGGAGATCAGGCAACCGCCGGTCTTGACCATGGCCATGGTCGAGCAGGCCATCGCATTCATGTGGAACAGGGGCAGCGGAGTCAGCATGCGCTCTTTGCCATGCTCCAGCGAAGCCAGACCACCAATGTCGCGGTACCACTCGCCAGCATAATGGAAGTACTGGTTAGCCAGCATGCAGCCCTTGGGGCGGCCTGTGGTACCGGAGGTGTACAGCAAGGCACATTCGCTGTTTTCATCAGGAATGTCACAGGAACGGGAGGCGGCGCGCTCCACCATCGGAGGCACATCGCCATCGGCCATGATGGCAAAAGGCTGACCAGCACGCTGAGCCGCTTCCACCAGATCCTGGTGACGGCTGGGCAGAGCAATGGCCATGATCATTTCCGAATGGCCGATCAGGTATTCCAGCTCGGCAGCGCGCAAGTCAGGATTGATTGGCACAATCGACACGCCCAGGCTGTTCAGTGCGAACCAGTGCAGGAAGAACACAGGGCGGTTCTCCAGCAGGATGCCGACGCGGTGACCGTGGCCATAGCCAGCGGCGGCGTAACCGGCGCGCAAGGCGTCGATACGCTCCAGCGCCTGACCGTAAGTCAGCTCGCCCGCTTCAATACCGTAGATCTCGGCGGTCTCAGGCAGGGTACATACAAAGGGCTTGTCGCCCCATTTCTGGGCGGTGTCTCGAAAAGCCTGGTAGACCGTGGTGTTGGCCATCAAAAATTCTCCTGTCCTGTCACATAAACAACTGGATATTGCCGAAAGGCGCGTCGCAATTGAGCAGATCCACCCGTTTCAGACGGATCTTCAATGCGTCGTCCTGGCGCACCAGGGTGTAGGTACTCCAACCCACATAGATATCTTGGTTGTCGCCACGCGTTTCCGTGTAATGGAAGGCGCAACGCACGGTGTATTCGCCTTTTTCCTCGTCCATGCTTTCCACAGTGGGTTGCTGGAGCAGGTGATGGCTGCGGCTCTTGGGCTGCTGGGAAAAGGTACGGCGGCCTGCCAGACGTTCCACACGGATACGCAGCAAGAGCTTGTCCTCGTGCATCAGGGACGCATGCAAACGGGCGTCCTGCTGATCGTGCACCAGCGGCATCCAGTAGTAGCCATCCTCGGTGAACAGGTCGAGCCATTGCTCATAGCGCTGTTCATCCAGCAGGCGGGCTTCCGCATACACAAAATCGATAAGGGCCTGACGGCTGATTTCGCTCATGGTTATTCCTCTTCTTTCTTGGCCTGCTGCTCGGGCAGCATGAACTTCAACCAGGCGCGGAACTGGGCGCGCATCTGCATTTCGCTGGTGCCGTTGATCACCACATTCTTTTGCTGGTCTTCATCTTTTTCCACCAGACGGGCCAGGTTCATCCAGTCGCGACCACGCGACTGCAAACCGTGCTGGGCACGCTCGTACATTTCCAGATCATCGTGACCGACCATGGAGGTCGGTGCGTTGATCAGACGGTTGTACATCAGGGTGCGTTCCAGGAAGGTGTCAGGGGCACCCACCAGGCGGAAGGTCCAGGATTCCACCAGGGTCTTGTCAGCGGCCAGCGGCTTGAACAAACGCAGGGTCTGGATCGGGCCCTTGACCATGATGTTGGGGAAGTAACAGGTGTTGTGACGCGTGTCGCCCAAAATGGCTTTGGCGCGCTCTTCACCATAAGCTTCGACCATCTGATCCCAGTAGCCGGGAATTTCGGAGTAATCAGCGTGGATGGAATTGCTCACGCCGGTATGGCCGTGACCGTTTTCCCACACGCGAATGCCCATGCCTTCGTAGAACTCGTAAGGCGACATGAAAGGAGCAAACAGCTCGACCGCCATGGGCTTGGGCGTACCTGGAGGGGCAGCTTCCCAGGCTTTAACCGCCGTACCAGCCGAGGACTCGTGCGCCACCATGGGGTGACAGGTATCGGTCTGGTTATCGACCAGCATTTTCCAGTTGCACTGGTGCATGTAGCGCATCACGCCACCGGCCACTTCCAGGCGGCCTTCGGGGGAGCGATCCACCATATTGTCGATGGTGCTCAGGGACTCGCCAAAGAAGTCCTCAAAGCTTACGCCTTCGTCGGCCAGGCGACAGAACACGAAATCGCGGTACACCTTGACGTTCTGTACCGCGGCCATGCCCTTGCTGCCTTCGGTGCATTCAAAGCCGGTGTTCTCGTAGCCTTTTTTCAACGGAATGGACAACAGGGAGCCGTCCGTCTTGAACGTCCAGGCGTGATAGGGGCAACGGAAGAATTTGCCCGTGTTGCCACAGGTCTCGCCCGCCACTTGCACACCTTTGTGCGGGCAACGGTTGTAGAGCACACGGATGCTGTCGTCGGTATGGCGCACCATGATGACGGACTCAGTACCGACCGTCGTGGTGTAGAAGTCGCCTTTATTGGGCACCTGGCTGGCATGGCCAACGTAGACCCAGGTATTGACGAACAACTGCTCCATCTCCAGTTCAAACAGCTCCTGGTTGATGTACAAATCCTTGTGGACCTCGGCCTCGCGTACCAATTCGCGGATGGCCTGGGGATTATCACGATACTTTTCCATCATGTTCTCCGTCGCCCTTGGGCTTATAGATCCAGCACCAGACGCGGGGTCTTGGCGCGGGAAATACAGATCTGGATGACCTTGTTGCTGGCTTTTTCCGAGTCGCTCAGGAAGTAGTCGCGGTGGTCAACCTCGCCTTCGATCACATCACAGGTACAGACGCCGCACTCGCCGCGCTTGCAGTCGATCATGGGGTCCAGGCCCTGCTCTTCCATCACGTCCACAATGGTCTTGTCGGCGGGAATTTGCAGGGTCACGCCGGTCTGGCGCAATTCCACTTCAAAAGGCTGGTCACCTTCCTGAGGAGCAGCCGTCACGAACAGCTCGAAGTGAACATGGTCGCCAGGCCAGCCGCGTTGCTTGCAGGCTTCGATCACGGCATCAATCATGCCTTTGGGGCCGCAGACGTAAATGTGCTGGTCTTTGGACAGACCATCGAGCAGGGTATTCAGGCAGAAACGGCCTTCGCTGTCGTCCGCGTAGTGACGCAGGGCCGGGCCGGACAGGGCGCTCAGTTCGTCCAGAAAGGCCAACTGTTCCACGCTGCGACCGGCATAGTGCAGCTGGTAAGGGCGGCCCTGATGATGCAAGGCAGCGGCCATGCTGGCAATGGGGGTGATACCGATACCACCGGCAATCAGCACGGTTTCGGTTTCACCTTCAGCGGCAGCATGCAAGGGAAAGTCATTTTTGGGGCCAGCCACACGCAGCGTATCGCCTACTTTCAGGCTGTGCATGAAGCGCGAACCACCCGAGCTGTTGTCTTCCAGGCGCACGCCCAGACGGTAACAGGTCGGACCCTGTGCCGTGTCGGCGTCCAGCGAAATCAGGGAATAGCAGCGGTGATCGTTCAGATCAGGAATCTGTACCTGCAGGTGCGAACCCGGCGCAAACGCGGGCAGGGAACCGGCCTGGGCAGGCTCCAGCGTAAAACTGCGAATCAGCGGGGATGCGTTCTGGATGTCCCGGATGACGAGTTCAAAAGTATCCATCATGTGCCTACCATTGAGCATGACTACATCAATTACCCAGCCAAAAAGGCCAAGCCGTGGCATGATGTAGCGCCGCAGGGGGCAATGGGACGGTATCGCGTAACCTGAAAAAGGCTGCGTAAGGCTCGTCTACTGTCTCCGCTAAAACCGGCTGCCTGACACCAAGACTGGCTGTATGGCTGGATCTCTATTCATTCTTTTGTGAATTTATTTTATTGATGAATAGTTTACGGATAAATATATACTGCCGAATATAATGGAAAACCACTAGGTGAGAAAACAGCAGAACCGCATGGTACACAGTTCTGCCACTTCCCCACCGTTTTCTACTTACTGAGCAACCAGTGCGACCACGCGCAATGGGCTGCCGGAACCGCCTTCAATCTTCAAAGGGGCCGACATGATCAGTGCACCTTGAGGGGGCAGCTGATCCAGGTTGCACAAGCACTGCAGACCGTAGCGGTTGGCACCGTGCATCAGGGTGTGGCAAGGGTAGCCAATAGGCCAGGAGTAGGATTGGCCAGCATCGGTGTTGATGGTTTCAACGCCAAAACCGTGAACCTTGCGCTCGTGAATCATCCACTCTACCGCTTCCTGAGCTGGGCCAGGCGTGTGAGCACCGTCTTCACGCATGTTCAGGAATGCCTCGGCGTCGTTCACGCGCTTGGACCAGTCGGTGCGAAACAGCACCCAGGCGCCTTCAGGGATACGGCCATGCTTGGCTTCCCAGTTCAACAGGAACTCGGAGGTCAGGATGAAGTCTTCGTTCTGGGCCACTTCAGCGGAAGCATCAACCACCACGGCAGGGCGCAGGAAGTTGTCCACTGGAATAGTGTCGACCGTGTTGTCTGGATGGTCCTTGCCGGAGATCCAGTGCGCAGGCGCGTCAAAGTGGGTACCGGTGTGTTCGCCACAGGTGAAGTTGTTCCAGTACCAGCCTGGGCCGTTCTCGTCGTATTGGCTGATGCGCTCAATCGAGAAACCGGCAGTCTGGCCAAATTGGGGGGGCAGTTGCAAGGCGGGGAAGCTGGGAGACAGAGTCTGGGTCAGGTCCACGAAACGGACCTGCTTGCTGTCGATCGCCTGGATAAAGGCTGCCAATGGGTTCTTGTCGCTCATTTCATCTCCTACTTGGGTCTTATGTCGTCATTATCGTTGCCTGCCCTGCATGGCGCAGGATAGGGACCAGCCGTTAAAACAGCCCGCTCCTTCAGGCCCGGCACCGCCTTCTTTACAAAGGCAGCTTGCATCTTGGACCGCTGCGGCAAGGCCACGGCGGTTTTTTTGAGCAGGTCACTTGAGCAAAGAGACCCGTCAAAAAACGGCCCCAATCCACTGGGGGAAAGGGACCGTCTTGAACCTTCTTACACTTCCTTGTCGTCCAGAACGGAGAACTCGGCAGGATTCAGGTCTGGCTGGGACGCTGCGTCGCCTTCGTAAAAGCGGGCAGGCGTCAAAGCCTTGCGATTCACACGCAGGTCAAACACGTCAAAACGGTTGTAGTGACCCGTGATGTCGTGCATTTGACGCGGCTGGATGCAGCGCGACAGATCGATGTCGGCGTAGGCAATGCCTTCCTTGTCGATCAGTGCTTCACCCTGAACGCGGCCATCGGGGCCAATAATGCCCGAGAACGCGCTGTTGGGACGAGCCAGCAGATCACGTGCTTCAGGATGGCTGGCCGACATGGCTTCGATGATTTCCTCGGAAACCGTCGAGCAAGCCACCACCGTAAACACCTTGCCTTCAAAGCAGTGAGCAGCGGCACGCAGGCGAATCGCTTCAGCCATGTCGTAGTCTTTTGGTGCCACGGGCAAGGCGATGTAGCTGGCAACGTGGACCAGTTCACCTTGCGACAACAGGCTGAAACGAGCCAGCGTGTTGGTGTTTTCACCGCAAGCCAAGGCACCCAGAGGGCCGATGGTGGTGTCATGCACACGCATCGAGGACGCATCACCGTTGGCCCAGGTCAGCTTTTCAGCCCAGGTGGGAACCAGTTTGCGGTGACGGCCCAGAATGCGACCGTCCGCGCCGATGGTGACCAGCGTGTTGTAAATGGTGCCGATGCCAACGGGACTGCGCTCGTTCACACCCAACACCACGTTGACCTTGCGCTGACGACAAACTTGCGCAACCTTCTGGATCTCGGGACCGGGCACTTCGATGGCCGATTTGCACAGGCGCTCGAACCACGGGCTGCCGTCGATCGGGTTCATCACCCAGCTCCAGTAGGGGTAACCGGAGACGAACACCTCGGGAAAGGCGATCAGCTCGGCACCGTTGTCGGCTGCTTCATTGATCAGACGACATACTTTTTCGATGGTCGCATTCGTGTCCAGGAACACAGGCGCTGCCTGAACGGCGGCGGCCTTGAACTGACGCAATTCCAGCATCATGCTCTCCTTTACTTAGTTTTGGGGGGTCACGTCCACGATGGGGTGACGCAATTCGCCGATGCCTTCAACCACAGCGTGCACCACGTCACCAGGCCACATCCACTCTTGAGGATCACGGCCAGCGCCCACGCCTTCCGGGGTACCGGTAGCGATGATGTCACCGGGTTCCAGCGTGATACCGGCGCTGATGTCAGCGATCAGGTCGTTCACGTTGAACAGCATGTGCTTGGTGTTGGAGCTTTGCTTGGTCACACCGTTCAGAGTCAGGCTCAGGTTCAGGTTGTGAGGGTCGGTCAGCTCGTCAGCAGTCACGATAACGGGACCGAAAGGAGCGTAGGTGTCCTGGCCTTTGGAGTAGATCCACTGACCGGCACGACGGCAGTCGCGGGCGCTCACGTCGATCATGACGGAGTAACCGAACACGTACTTCAGGGCGTCTTCTTTGGCCACGCGCTGAGCACGGGTGCCCATGATCACGGCCAGTTCAACTTCCCAGTCCATTTGCTGAGTGATGTTCTTGTTGTGCTCGATGGCATCGCCAGGGCCAACCACGGTGGTTGGTGGCTTGGAGAAAATCACGGGCTGTTTGGGCAGCTCTTTGGAGGTGTCCAGAGTGCGGCTGGATTCGGCCACGTGTTCCACGTAGTTCAGGCCGATACCAAAGATGTTCTTGCGTGGGCGTGGGATAGGAGCCAACAGCTTGACGTTGGCCAGAGGCAGTGCCACACCAAAAGGCATATCGTCGGCGTAGGTTTCCAGCAAGCGAGCCGTGGAGGTCACAGCGGCTGGGCCCAGGTCGATGAAATCGAGCATATTGTCAGGCAGCATGTGGCCAGTGGCGTCGCCCAGGTAACCCAGGTCAACCACCAGATCGCCCACAATGGCACCCAGGCGGCCAGCGGCAGCAACTTCACTACGGTACGTTACAAGACGCATTTCTATCTCCAGATTGGGCCATCTATGCGGATGGCTTAAGTAAATCAGGTCAGCCTGCCGTGGCAGGCTGTTCATATAGCTTAATTAAGTAGTCTTACAGCAAGACTTGATGGCCACCGTTCTCGGCCAGCGCTTCTTCGCGGTACAGATTCAGGGCACGCATCACGGGCAGGTCGTGGAACGAGAACAGGCAAGCGTCCTCGGACGAAGAACCGTTCACGTGCTCGTGGAACATCCAGGATGGTACGCAGAAAATGTCACGTTCGCGCCAGTCAAAGCGTTTGCCATTGATGATCGAATAGCCTTCACCCTTGGCGCATTGGTAAATGATGCTGCCGGTGTGACGGTGGGCCTTGGTGTGCTCGCCAGGGCGCAGCATTTGCATGCTGGCACCGATGGTGGCCATGACAGGACCGCCGGTCAGCGGGTTGATGTAGTCCATGATGACGCCATCAAAGGGGCTGCCGTCCGTAACCTTGGCGTAGGCCGACAAGGCTTCGTAGGTAGGCTCCCACTCGTACTTGAGCAGGGGCGAGTACGGTTTTTGCCAGTCGTGCAAGGTAGGCTTCAGGCCACGACCGCCCCAGATACCCACCGCGTCGTTGACGGGGTGCGTAATGGCCTGGGACAGGTCAGGGTGAACGGCGTAGAAACCGGCTTCCAGCGCGTTGACCAGTGGAATGTCCAGACCGTCTTGCCAGATACAAGGCAGGCCGTCGGCTTCCACGCCATGCTCGTGCCAGCAGCCGTTAGGCGTCAGCACGAAGTCGTTGGCGCCCAAGGTCATCTTGTGGCCGTCCACGATGGTGTAGGCACCACGGCCTTCCATGATGAAACGCAGGGCCGAGGAGGAGTGCGCATGTGCGGAAGCCGCTTCGCCCGGTTTCATGACCTGCAAACCGGAGTACAGCCAGCCCACCGCCGCCGAAACTTCCTGGCGACCGGGGTTGTTCAGGTAAATCACACGACGACCGGCCTTTTCAGGGCTGACCAGATCCACCGAACGCAACACGTAGTCGCGCAGGTCGCGGTAGCGCCACACCACAGGCACGGACTCGGACTTGGGCTCCCAGGGCTCAATCTTGTTCGCCACGGTCCACAGGGCACCGGCTTCAAACTGAGTCAAATCCTGGTAGTACTTCACCAATTCGGGCGTGTCCTCAACATCTGCACGACCGAGCACGCTTTCGCGGTGGGTGTCAAAACGTTCTTCCGACATGATGCTGTCTCCTTTCGTGTTTTATGACTTGGCAGGGCCGTCCTGGGCCACTGGCGCACGTTTGATTTGACGCTGCAACCAGTCCTTGCCCCATTCGTACTGAACGGGCCAGGCCAAGTCGGTGTAACCCAGCTCCGCTGCCTGACGTTGTGGCCAGTTCGCGTCGGCCAGAAAGCCACGCGACAGGGCGCACAGGTCAGCACGGCCTGCAGCAATAATGCTGTTGGCGTGATCCGCTTCCATGATCGAGCCCACCGCCATGGTGGCGATACCGGCTTCGTTACGGATACGGTCGGAGAATGGCGTCTGGTACATGCGGCCGTAAATTGGCTGCTGCTCCAGCACCACTTCACCCGAGGACACGTCGATCAGATCGGCACCGGCTTGCTTGAACAGGCGGGCAATTTCCACACCGTCGTCCGCCGTGTTGCCACCTTCGGCCCAGTCTGTTGCCGAGATACGCACCATGATGGGCTTGTTCTCCGGCCAGACGGCGCGGATAGCGGCAAACACTTCCAGCGGGTAAGCCATGCGATTTTCCAGACTACCACCAAATTCATCACTACGCTGATTAGTCAGCGGCGAAATGAAGCTGGACAAGAGGTAACCGTGGGCGGCTTGCAATTCGATGCAGTCAAAACCGGCCTGGTCAGCGCGCTTGGTGGCAGCCACGAATGCATCACGAATTTCGTCCATCTGGGCACGGGTGATCTCGGCAGGCACGGCAGTGACGCCAGCCTGGTAAGGCAGGGCGGAAGCCGACACCAAAGGCCAGTTGCCTTCAGTCAATGGCTGATTGGCTTTTTCCCAGCCCAGTTGCGTCGAACCGCGACGGCCAGCATGGCCCAGCTGCACACCAATCTTGGCACCCTGTTCGTGGGCAAATGCCACCACAGGTTTCCAGGCATTGGCCTGCTCGTCGTTCCACAGACCGGTACAACCGGGGGTGACACGGCCTTCAGGCGTCACGGCAGTCATTTCAGCCATGATCAGGCCAGCACCACCCATGGCGCGGCTGCCGTAATGCACCTGGTGCGTAGCACCGGGCATTCCGTCCTTGGCGCTGTACATCAGCGTGGGCGAGAGCACGACACGGTTCTTCAACTGCATATCGCGCAGCTTGAAGGGCGTGAACATGGGCGATGGGGCCTTTTCACCGTCGGCCAGCTTCAAGCCGGCTTCGGTCGCCATCCAGCGCTCGTATTTTTCCAGCCAGGCGGCGTCACGCATGCGCATGTTCTCGTGCGAGATGCGCTGCGAACGGGTCAGCATGGAGTAGGTGAACTGCTCGGGCTTCATATTGGCGTAACGGGCCACGTTCTCGAACCATTCGGTCGAGTTGCGGGCAGCGTTCTGAATGCGCAATACGTCCACGCTACGAGCGGCTTCGTAATCTTTCAGGGCCTCTTCCATGGACTCGTGGTCCATGTGCTGGGCCAGCGTGATGGCATCTTCCAGGGCCAGCTTGGTACCGGAACCGATGGAAAAGTGAGCGGTGTGAGCGGCGTCGCCCATCAGCACCACAGGAACCTTCTTGCCGGTGCCGTAATCTTGCCAGTGCACCCACTTGTTGCAGATAACGCGTGGGAAGCGAATCCAGATGGCCGAACCGCGCAGGTGGGTGGCATTGCTGATCAGCTTGTTGCCATCCAGATGATCGGCAAACAGCTTCTCGCAGTAGGCAATGGCCTCTTCCTGCGACATTTCGCCAATACCGGCTTTCTGCCAGGTCTCTTCAGGCGTTTCCACGATGAACGTGGACAGGCCATCCTGGAAGCGGTAGGCGTGAGCCTGGAACCAGCCGTGCTCGGTTTCAACAAAAATGAAGTTAAAGGCGTCGAACACTTTTTCCGTACCCAGCCACACAAAGCGGCAGTTACGGGTGTCGATATCAGGCTGGAACACGTCTTCGTAGCGGGTACGAATGGCGCTGTTGATGCCGTCAGAAGCAATCAGGATATCGGCGTTGTACTTGCGGGCCAGTTCAGCTTCGTCCGTGACCACGGTCTCGAACACCAGCTTGACACCCACTTCTTCACAGCGGGCTTGCAGGATGTTCAGCAATTTCTTGCGACCAATCCCGATAAAGCCATGGCCGCTGGAGCGCACGGCGCTACCTTTGAAATGGCACTCAATGTCGTCCCAGTGGTTGAACGCGTCACCGATGGTCTGCGCGGACACGGGGTCAGCTTCACGCAGGTTTTCCATGGTCGCGTCCGAGAACACCACACCCCAGCCAAAGGTGTCGTACGGTCGGTTGCGCTCGACTACAAAAACCTCGTTCTGAGGGTTTTGCAACTTCATCAGCAAACCGAAATACAAGCCGGCTGGGCCTCCGCCAATACATACGATATTCATGATATGTCCGTATGGTCTGAATACATGCTTCTGAGCATAGTATATTTATTAATAAATATTATACAAGTCAACTATTTAAATCAAAAAAAATGGCTGACCTGCACACTGCCTGCTACTACTTCAAACTAGATCAAGCCTGGCTGCTTTCTGCCTGGGCAATCACGTACTCTTGCATGGGATTACGCAGGAAGTCGGGGATAGGAATACCCAGGTGCGTCTCCAGCGAAGTGGTCACCACGGTCTGACGCACTTGCATACGCAGCACGCCGTCCTTACCGATGCAGCGCAACAGCAACTTCAAGGAGCTATTGCCAATGCGTTCCACACCCAGGCTCATCACCACATCATCACCCATACGGCTGATGGACTTGAACTCGGCTTCAATGTGCACCGAAGGCATGCCCACCCGTTTGCTGGCGATCATGTTGTGAAAACCCTCGGGGGTCATGGAGTCGATCCATGCTTCCATCAGGTCGTTAAACATCACAAAGTACTGCGGATAAAAAACGATACCCGCTGGATCGCATTCCGAAAAACGGATGCGATGTTCTTGTTCGTACAGCTTGGAAACCATGTTGTAGACACCTTTTTAGCAAGTGTTTTGTGCGCCTGTTCGTGACGCTATCCGCATCCTGCCTGGTTCACAGGCCTGGCAGAATGCACCTTATGCTAGCTGGCCGCGCTTTGCAGATGAACCCGTAGCAGGCCCAGGTGCTGATGGATGTGCACGACTTCCTCGGTACCCAGCCCTTCAAACATTTCTGCAATCCAGTCGCTGTGGGCCTGGGCCATCGCCTCGAAACTGCTTTTGCCCTTGGGGGTGAGACGCAACACCCAGGCACGCCGGTCAGTGGGGCTGCTCTGGCGAGACACCATGCCCTCGCGGGCCAGCTCGTCAGTCAGTCCGGTAATATTGCCGCCGGTCACCATCAGATAGCGCGACAACTCGCCCATCTTCAGACCCTGCGGGTAGCGGTACAACTGGGCCATATAGTCAAAACGGGCCAGCGAAATATCAAAATTCTGGCGCAGGCGGCGACGGATTTCGTCCTCGATCTGCTTGGTGCAGGTCAGCATGCGCAACCACAATTTCAGGCTGGCCGGGTCCTTGGGACCGACGCGGCCTTCAAATCCGGCATCGGCCGGCTCTACCAGGAATTCAAGTGCTGCTTCGCTTTGATTCATATTGTTTTTCCCCCAAACTTTGGCTAATTTCAGTTTGACCAACAGCGGGATATTCTTGCTTGAACAAGTGGCCAAGTAGACACGGGATCGTTGGCTTTCAGGGCCTTCTTCGCAGTGCCAATCCGAATTTATATTCTACTATGAATATTTTAGAAATAAAGTATTTGGGGGTATAAAAACGCGTCCTCAAGGGTTTTCACCGAGGCCGCCCGAAAGCGGCCTGGTGTGGCCCCTTACACCAGTGCGTACTGGCGCAGGGCAGCCTCCAGCTTCACGCCGTGCTCGTCGGCCAAAGCCGCATCGCGCAGGGCGCCCAAAATAGCAGGCGACAAGGTGCTGGGGTTGCGTTCCAGAGCCGACATCACGGTCTGGTAGTTACGCAAGCCACGAGCATGGGTATCGCCATAACCTTTAACCAGACGCTGACACTGGGCAATTTCCAGCGCCAGAGCTGGGTGAGCATCGGCAGCCTGTTCGATCTGCTTCAACCAGCCTTCAATGCGCTGCTGCTCGGCCTGGTAACGCAGCGTGCGACGACGCCAGCGCTTGAAGCCCGAGAGCAAGTACAGGGGAATAAAACCACGCACCGAACTGGTTTGAATCACGCGACCGGATTTGGTCTGGGATTTCACCAGCTTGTTGCCCCAGGTAGGACGCATCAACCAACGGCCAACGCTGGCAAACGGCAGGATCTCGCTGATTTCTTCCACGCGGGGGTGCATGTATTCGTTGATCGCCACGATCTGGCCGTCGGCAGCGCGCACTTCTTTATGCACACGGTCAAAACGGCTGGAGCGGGTCTTCAGTTCGGCCACGCGAATGGCGTCCTCGTAGGACATCCACAAGGCCAGATAACGGCCGGTTTCACGGATCAGGGCCACATCGTCAGGACGCGCAAACTGGCTGATCTTTTTCAGGCGGTCCAGGTACAGATTGGCGTAGGCCACGTCCTGAAAATCCAGCACACGGCGCACACCTTCCACCACGATAGGCTGGGCCTGCTCGGGCACTTCGGCACGGACGCGCTCAATCAGCTTGGCCACTGCAGGGTCGCGGGGGGCCAGCGTCGCCATATCAACCGGCTTGTTTTCCGAATCGGCCTTGCCAGCATCGCCTTCAGCGACACGGGCGTAGGCGGCACCAAAAGCCTTCAGACTGGGTTTGACGCCCACACCACCGCGTTCGATGGTCTGCTCGAACTGCGAGCGGCTAAAAGGCAGCACGCCGGTGCTGGCCAATGCGCCGAACAGCACGGCGGAAATCACGCTGCCCGAATCCTCGGCCGCTTTTTCCATATTGAAGTACACAAAGCGCTTGGCAGCCTGGGTTGCGTGCGCAATCAGGGCGTTGTCGTCCACACGGCCATCACCCATGGCCGATTTTTCGGCAATGGAATAGACACGGTGAGTCGAAGCGATCAGCGTGGTGCGGTCCTCTGTCACCAGGCCACGTTGTACGGCGCGACCGGCTTCCATCAGCTCGGAAGCCAGCACCACATCCACGTCACCGGGCATGGGCATCAGGGCCAGCACAGGCTTTTTGCCATCCACGGCGGCCGAGTGCGGGAACAGTTCCACGTAGTAAATCGTGGCGCCGGTACGCTGGGCCACGCCAGGCACCGAGGTGGTCTGTGCAAAGTAGCCGTTTTGTTCGCCCAGGTTGACGATCCAGTCGGCCAACACGCCGCCGCCTTCGCCACCCATGGCCAAAATAGCAATCTTGATTGGTTTGATCTGCATGATAAAAATCTCTACGGGTGTGCTTAGAAGGCCAGACGATCACGACGAGCAGCGTCACGACGCTGCAACCAGCCGATAAAGCCACGGCGGGTTTTTTCGCGGAACTTGTCCCAGCCAGTCGGGTTGCTGACCACTTGTGCACGGTAGAAAGACGGGCACAGAATCGCGGCGTGAGAAACCTCGCCACACAGACCGCAACCCACACAACTGTTCATCACGTTCGCCACCGGGTCCTGACGCAGGGCGTCCGGATTGGGGCGAATCGACAACGAAGGACAACCGGACAAGCGGATGCAGGAGTGATCGCCGGTACACGTGTCCGGGTCCACACCAAAGCGCTCGCGCACCACACGTTCGCCCGCAGCCACGGCTTTACGCACCTGGCCTTTCTCGCGACGCTGACGGTTCAACATACATTCGCTTTGCGCCACCAGCACCTTGGGACCTTTTTCCTTGGTCGTCAGGGCTTCACGCAGGGTTGCCGTCATGGTCTTCAAGTCGTAGGTACGACGTATCATGCGCAGCCATTCCACACCCACACCACGCGCCGCTTTCTCGATCAGGTGACCGGTACTGCGCGTTTCGTTCTTGGCCTTGGAGGACAGAATGTCCTGACCGCCCGTAGCCGCGGTGTAGCTGTTGTCGATCACGATGGTCAGGTTGTCACTGCGGTTGAACACGGCGTTGGCAATACCGCTGGTCAAACCGTTGTGCCAGAAACCACCGTCACCCATCACCGAAATCGCACGCTTGTCCGAATCCACGTTCAAGGCGGCCGAACCAGCGCCACCCAGGCCATAACCCATGGTGGTGTTACCCAGGTTGAAGGGCGGCAGAATGGAAAACAGGTGACAGCCAATGTCGGCCGACACGTGGTGTTCGCCCAATTCGCGCTCCACCAGCTTCAGTGCGGTAAAGATAGGACGCTCGGGACAGCCGGTACAAAACCCTGGCGGACGGGCATGGACGTTCTCGTCCAGGCTGCCCAAGGGTTTCACCTCAGCGGCTTCGGCTTCCACCAGGCTGGCTTGTTCTGCTTTAGGACGCTCCACGGTCTCGACTTTCATCGGGATCACGCGTGGTTTGCGAGCGGGCAGGGGCTCGATGCGCTCGTATTTTTCCATGAAAGCACGCAGGCCTTTCAGCATGGTGGCGGTGTTGTATTCACCGGCCAGTGGCAGCAGATCCTTGCCGTGCAGGCTTACGTCCACATTGTGACGACGCACGATGTCGGAGATGTTCTGTTCCACAAAGTTGGGCTGACCTTCTTCCAGCACCAGCACCGCACGCTTGCCTTCACAGAAGCGGACGATTTCAGATTCGATCAGCGGGTAGGCCACGTTCATCACGTACATGGGCACTTTGGATTCGCCAAACACGTCGGCCATATCCAGGTGCTCCAGGGCACGGATCACGGTGTTGTAGCCACCGCCCTGCACGATCAAGCCCACATCATCGGTGCCATCAGCAAAGAATTCATTCAGCTGACGCTCTTCGATGAACTTGACGGCGTTCGGCCAGCGCTGTTCGATCTTTTCTTTTTCATGCTGGAAGCTGGCGGGCGGCAACACGATACGGTTGATATCGCGTGTGGGCTGCTCCATCGCTTCTTTGATGGTGAATTTGGCGCGGCGGTTGTCCGAGGCGACAAACTGACCATGCACGTGACAGGCACGAATACGCAGCTGCAACATCACGGGGGTGTTGGACGCTTCGGACAGATCAAAGCCGTCTTTAACCGCTTGCACAATACAGGGCAGGTTAGGACGCGGGTCCAGCATCCACATCTGGGATTTCATGGCAAAAGCGTGGCTACGCTCCTGCATGATGGACGAGCCTTCGCCGTAGTCTTCGCCCACAATGATCAGCGCACCGCCCTTGACCCCACCGGAGGCCAGGTTGGCCAACGCGTCCGAGGCCACGTTGGTGCCCACGGTTGCTTTAAAGGTGATGGCGCCACGCAGCGGGTAGTTGACCGACGCGGCCAGTGTTGCCGCCGCCGTTGCCTCGCTGGCACTGTTTTCAAAACGGATACCGTTCTCTTGCAAGATGTCCTGGGCATCGGCCAGCACGTCCATCAAGTGCGAGATAGGCGCACCCTGGTAACCGGCCACGTAGGACACACCCGATTCCAGCAGGGCCTTGGTCACCGCCAGAATGCCTTCGCCACTGAATACGTCTCCATCACCCAGGCGCAGCTTTTTGACTTCTTCGACAAACGATCGCTCAGCCATTTTTCTTTCCTTACTTACCGCTCATTGTGAACATGGTATTTATTTTCATATGAATATGTTTATATCTCAACATATCCATCCTCATGGTTTTCCCTAGTAAAGTCAGCAAATTATTTGCGACACGCAAACGGACAGCTTGGTTATAGTGAGCCCTGTTGCCGCCTTGTGGCACCCATTAGCCTGTAATGACAATAAGCACATGAGCCCCACCGAACACGACACCGTCTTTGTCGAAAACTACCTGCCCGCCTTGTTGGCCCAGGCCAGCCAGCTGATCTCTGCCGAATTCCATGAAGTGGTGCTGAGCAACGGTTTGTCCATTTCCGAGTGGCGTGTCCTGTCCACCCTGTCGGGTGCGGGCGAAGTCAGTATTGGCCATCTGGCTCGTATTGCCACCACCAAACAACCCACCGTCACCCGCCTGCTGGACCGGCTGGAAAAACAGGGCTTGCTGCGTCGCGTGGCCCACGATGTGGACCGCCGCATTACGCTGGTGCGCATTACCGAGGAAGGCCAAACCCTGATCTCGGGTCTGATTGCCAAGGCTCGCCTGCACGAACAGGAAGTGGTGCAGCGCCTGCAGCCACTGGATGTCGGCGCCCTCAAGACCACCTTGCGGCGGCTGATTTCCGAGCAGCACGACTACAACGATCAGTAAAACGCAGCCCGCCCGGCCACACTATCGGTTCTAACCCTGCGTAGACGGTATGTAACAAATAATGGCCTTCATTCCTGTGATTAACTCATTGAAAAAGGCCAGGGCACATTTATGTCCACATCTTGAGTCCTCTACCGAAAGCGGCTAGAATCAATCTCAACACGGCCCGCCCCTCTGCGTCGAAAGATGTACGGGTGGGTTTTCTTTTATGTCGGTCATGTCCACCTATAACAAGCCCTACCTCACTTTCGAGCAGCAACTCGCTCTCCTAAAGGAGCGCGGCTTGGGCGTCACCGACGAAAAAGCAGCGCTGATCTGTTTACAGCGCATCGGCTATTACCGACTCAGTGCCTATTGGTATCCGCTCCGGCAGACCACACTCTCAAAGGCCGCTGACTCACCGCGAATTACCGTGCAGCGTACTGATGCGTTCCGAGCAGGCAGTACCTTCGAGCAGGTATTAGCGCTTTATGTCTTCGACAAACGTCTTCGTCTTCTGGTGCTTGACGCAATTGAGCGTCTTGAGATCGCTTTTCGGGTAGATGTATCCTATAGACTGGGCGAGCTAGACCCCTTTGCCCACATGGATCCAAATCTGCTGCACGGAAACTTTGCCAAGAAAGTCCACCCAGCAACAGGTCGGACCGCCCACCAGAACTGGCTAGACAAACATCAACAAATGGTGGCACGTTCACGAGAAGATTTCGTGCGGCACTATAAGCAAAAATATGGCGAGCCATTTCCTCTCTGGGTGAGCGTGGAACTGTGGGAGTTCGGCATGCTATCCACTTTCTACCAAGGGATGAAGACCGTCGACAGGGATGCAATCGCTGAGCGCTACGGCCTACCCAACGGCCAGCTTCTGCAAAGCTGGCTACGCGCACTAAATTTCGTACGTAATGTAGCGGCACACCACAGTCGTCTCTGGAACAAGAACTTGGTGGACCAGCCGAAGCTCCCACGCCCAGGAGCGATGCCAGCCTTTAACCCCATAATCAGTCAACCGGCCATCGAGTCACGCCTGTTCGTAATGCTCTGCATCCTGCTACACCTGATGCGCAGGGTAAGCCCAAACTCAAGCTGGCCTGCACGCCTGCGCCAACTACTCGATGACTTCCCTACAGTGCCAGGTTTATCACTGACAGACATGGGCTTTATCCCTGGTTGGGAAGGTCATCCTCTCTGGCATTAGCAAAACAGGCTTCTTTACCCAGACCCCTTGTACTCTCATACAAGCCATAAAGCAGCACACCCGCTTGTGATAACTTGCCAAGAGGGTGTGCCTGCCTACTAGTTCACCACCCTATTCAGGCTGAATGCCCAGGGTAGGGATCAGCTCGGAATAGACCTTGGAGTCATTCTGCACGCGCTCCAGCGTCTGGGCCGGGGTGGTGAAGAACTGGGCCAGGCCACGGTTCTTGAAGGCAGCCTGCATTTCGGGGGTCTTCAGAGCAGCATCCACCTTTTCCTGAATCTCTTTCACGGTGTCATCCGGTGTGGTGCCGGGTGCAAACAGGGCAAAAGTCGTTGTTGGAATGCTATTGGCGTGGCCGCCTGCTTCCTGCACCGTTGGTACGTCAGGCAGCAGCTCGGTACGCTTGTCTGCGCCTACCGCCAGCACTCGCACCTTGCCGCCATCAACGTGCTGCGAAGCCAGAATGCCGCCAACCAGCATGGCATCGGTCTCACCGCCCAGAATCGCATTCGTGGCCGGGGCCATGCCCTTGTAGGGGATATAGGTGAAGTTCACCCCTTCCTCACGTGCCAGCAGGCCCATGCCCAGGTGCGTAACGTGTCCGCGACCACCTGTGCCCACATTGGTGTCGCCATTGGCTTTCTTGGCCTGGGCGATGAATTCCTTGTAGTCCTTGGCCGGGAAATCATTACGCACCAGCAGATACAGGTTCACGCCAGCGACTGTGGTGACCGGCTTCAGATCCTTTTCCCATTTGTAGGGCAGGTTGCTGTAGAGCAGCGGGTTGGTCGATACCGCCAGACTATCAACCATCAACAGAGCCGAGCCGTCCCCCTTGGCTTTGGCAATATTGTCGGTGCCGATAATGGCATTGGCACCCGGACGGTTCTCGATCACAAAGACCTTGCCGGTGGCCTTGTTCAGATGTACACCCAGATCGCGAGCCAGAATGTCAGGTTCGGTGCCGGGTGGGTAAGGGACCACAATACGAACCTGATCCGTAGTCGGCCAGGCGGCCTGAGCCATCATCGGGGCCAAGGCACCCACGCCGGCCAACAACAGGGCCAGCGTCGTATTTTTAAGCTGCTTCATTTGTCCACTCCTTATCGTTATTGATTGCGGCCCGCCACCAACTGGTAGCCCCCCGCAGCGCATCTACCATCGTCCAATCAAGATATTCATCATGCGCTCATGCGCATTGGTACGATCCTCTACCGCGGCCCAGCTCTCGCTGGCACGCCCTTTCAGGGTGTCATGCCAGTCCAGCAGGCCTTCTTTCATACGCCGACAAACCGCTGCATACGCCGGATCTGCGCCCAGGTCGTGCAGCTCGTCAGGGTCTTGCTTCAAATCGAACAGTTGTGGCCGGTAACCCTGCCAATGCATGTATTTATACTCGCCATCACGCAACATCAGGCCACGGCATTCGTCCACGCCACGGCCCAGAATCTGGCGGGCTTCCCGATAAGCGTAATCCAGGCTGGCCACGGTGTACTCACGCGCCCACTCGGACTGGCCGTGCAAAAGCGGAATCAGGGACCGGCCTTCCACCCGGTGTTCCTGGGCAGGCAGGTGCAGGGCATCCAGAATTGTGGGGGTGACATCCACACATTCGACAAAGGCATCGCTGCTTTGGCCGCGCGTGGCGTTCGCCGAGGCCCGTGGATCAACCACGATCAGCGGGACGCGAATGGCGTTTTCAAAGAAGTACTCTTTTTCGCCCAGCCAGTGATCGCCCAGCAAATCGCCGTGATCGGAGCTGAAAATAATCAGGGTGTCTTTCAGGCGGTCTTGCTGGTCCAGCATATCCAGCAAGCGGCCGACTTCATCGTCAATCTGCTGAACCAGGCCCATATAGACAGGCTTGATCGTGCGCCAGACCTCGTCCTGAGCAAAGGACTGAGACTCTTCGTGCTGCTGATAGGCCGCGTGCACCGGGTGTGCATTCTGGCGCTCATGCTCCGCACGCAAGGGCGTACAGGCGTCTTCCGCCCCAAAGCGATCGTGGTAGGGCGCCGGCGCTTTATAAGGCCAGTGCGGTTTGATGAAAGACAGGTGCAAGGCCCAGGGCTCTTCACCTTTAGCCGTGATGAAATCCATGGCCCGCTGGGTGAAGTAGGCGGTTTCCGAGTCCTGCGCCTGCACTCGTGCAGGCAGGCTGGCATTGCGCATGTACCAGCCAGAGGCGAACTGGCCCTGGGCATCCTGGCTGCCGATCACATAATCTTCCCAGGGACGCTCGCTGTCATAACCCTGGGCCTGCAAATACTGGCGGTACTCGCTATCCGGGCCCATTTCAAAGTGACCGTCGTAGCGCTCAATGGCGGTAAAGCCGCCTTGCCAGAAACGCTCGGCCGCCTCAGGCTGAATCTGAAAACGCCGTGCCTTGGCGCCAGCCGGGTCCGGCACATGGTGAGTCTTGCCCAGCAGATGGCAGTCTCGCCCGGACTGGGCCAGATAGTCGCCCAGATACAGCTCATCGATAGGGTGAGGAACGCGGTTCCAGGTGACCCGGTGCGACAAGGGATAGCGGCCGGTGTAATACGAGGCCCGCGAAGGACCACAGACCGCAGAGTTCACATAGGCGCGATCAAAGCGCACGCCCATGGCGGCCAGACGATCCAGATTGGGGGTCTTTAATGCGCCCCCAGGGGCATAACAGGACAGGTGGTCTGCACGTAGCTGGTCACACATGATGAACAGCACATTCTTGATCTCTGAAGACACCTGGCTGGGCTGAGCCTGATCCATGTCCGCCTCGAAAAAACCGGGGCCGGGCAAATCCCTCACCCGACATCACAAAAGGAGTAGGCCATGTGTAAGCAAATGCATAACAGACCCGCTTATGTTCAAGATTATTACCGCAGTCTGAGAAAATTTTTCGAATAATGTGATAGTTTAGGTATAAACCAGTAGGCCGAAGTGATGCCTGCTGTTGCTCCCCACTGACAGGCCAGAGCGTGGTTAGAATAGATAACCAACAACTCCGTTCTTACGAGGGCACATGAATAGTCTAAGACGCATGCTGCAAATTCTGGACTTGTACGGTGCACACACGCCGGTTCTGGATGTGGAGACCATCTGCACCCGCCTGAGCTACCCTCCCGCCACCACCTATCGCTATCTTAAAGAGCTATGCAATAGCGGCCTGTTGATCCGCAGCCCAGAAGGCTACGCTCCCGGGCCCCGGTTTATAGAAATGGATTTGCTGATCCGCGAATTTGATCCGCTGGTCAGCCGCTGCCGCCCCCTGTTGCGCTCGCTGGTCGAGCAAACCGGGCTGGACGTCCTGATCGGCCAGCAATACGGCGAACGCATTTTGACCACCCATCAGGAAACCGGGCCGGAGCGTTTCGAGCTGCTGTTTGGCCGAGGGCGCACCATGGATATGTTCCGCAGTTCCACGGCACGTATCGTCACGGCTTACCTGCCCACCCGCCATCTTCGCCGTCTGTACGAGAAGAATCAGAACATTGATTACGTACAGCGCCTGGGCAAGGAATGGCCGGCCTTCTCCGCCCACATGCAGGAGCTGCGCCGCGCGGGCTATTGCATTACCAAGGAGCAGATCAATCCGGGCATAGCCGGTATTTCCGCGCCTGTTTTTGACGATGCCAAGCGTATCTTCGGCAGCCTGACCTTGCTGGGCTCGCTGGAACGCTTTGAGGCCATCAACCCCGAGGCGCTGGCCAGCCTGATCCAACCCGCTGCACGCGCCGTTAGCCGCGCTCTGGCCCAAGTCTGAGGACTTGACGCCCACAAGAACCAAGCCGCGCCTGATCCAGCATCAGTTCGCGGCTTTGTCTTTGCTGCAACCGCAGTTGTCAGACCAAAAGGAGTAGAGAGCGGGGCTAAAACAGGACAAGCCTGCTCACCAATGAGGGGGCTTGATCTGTTGCACAATCGCTTGAGAACGACACCTAGCGCTCGACAATTCCGGCACTGGATTTGATTAGCAAGCAGCTACGGTTTCGACTTGGGTTTTATCTGTTTCCGCCCTTTCTTCTTTTCCGGCTCCGCCACTTTCACCGGCAGGTGGTTCACCACTCCAAACGGAATATGCACGGAAGGCAAAGTCTGCGCGGTGGGAATCAGGTGGGTGGTCTGGTCGTCAAAGAAGATATGGGGCTGCAAGACCTCCAGCACCCGCCGCTTTTCGATGCCGCCCAGAAAGAAGGCCTCGTTCACTTCAATACCCCAGCTGCGGATGGTATTGATGACGCGTTCGTGAGCCGGCGCATTGCGCGCCGTCACAATCGCAATCCGTAGACGCGGCACATAGCTGGCATCCTGCTCCTGTCGCCGTTGCTCCACTTCCTGAATATGCGCCAATTTCAGCAAAAACGCCTGTAACAGGCCGGGATTATGCGGTTTTTGCACCAAACGCACTTCATGTTCAAAAAAGGCCGGCAAGCCGCCTTCCTGCTGATACACGCGCTCTGACTCGTCGTCCGCAATCACCCCGTCAAAGTCGAACGCCACGCGAATGGGCTGGTCGTCATAAGCATCCTCGTACGAAGAATTCAGAACCTGGCCTGCGGGATAGCCTTGCTGTACCGCCCGATGCACATCCTCCTGATTAGCCGACAGGAACAGGCTGATGGATAGCGGCTGAATATAAGGGCTGGGGTCACCCCCTTGCAGAAACACCGCCCGCGTAATGTCCAGGTCGTGGTGGCGAATGGAATTCATCACCCGTAACCCTGTATTGGGATCGTTACGGGACAGCAGCACCACCTCGACCAAGGGATCGTCAGGGGACAGATCATTCAGGGCCAGCAAGCGCCGGATAAAGGAAAAGGCCACGCCCGGCTTCAAGGGATCGTGCTCGCGAGCCAGCTGGTAATCGCGATAAGCCGCCTCGCCTTGCTCCAGAAAGACCTGATGAGACTGGCTCAGGTCAAACAGGGCGCTGGAAGCCAGCCCGATCACCAGTCGTTTTTCCAGGTCATACGCCATGCACCGCTCCCCAAATCCGCAAAAAAAACAGCATACCAAAACGACAAGCCTGCGCTGGTACTACCCAAGCAGAACAAAGCCTACTAAAGTGCAAACACTATCACCTTCGTGACACCGTGCCACCATGCAAGCCTCCAAACGCTATACCCTTGTTCTGGGCAATCCCCATTATTCGTCCTGGTCCCTGCGCCCCTGGCTATTAATGAGCCACCTGGGCATGGACTTTGACGTGAGATGGTTCAATTTTGGCCCTCCCTTCAGCACCCTGGCTTTTCACGAAATGGCCCCTGCAGGCCAAGTGCCTGTCCTTCATGCCAACGGACAAATCATTTGGGACAGCCTGGCCATTGCCGAATACCTGGCCGAACAGCATCCCGGCGTCTGGCCGATCGACCCCATAGCCCGCGCCTGGGCTCGCAGTGCCAGTGCGGAAATGCACGCCAACTTTTCCTCGCTACGCAATCTGTGCCCCTTCGCCGTCGCCCTGCGCGCCCAGCATCATCAGCAGGACATGCGCCTGCAAGGTGAGCTGGAACGCCTGCAAACAATCTGGCAAGAGGGTCTGAGCCGGTTTGGCGGCCCCTTCCTGGCCGGGGAGCGCTTCAGCGCGGTCGATGCCTTTTACGCCCCCGTGGTGTTTCGCCTGCAAACCTACGGACTGAAGCTGGACGAAGCCTGTCAGAACTACATGAATCGCTTGCTGGAATTGCCCGCCATGCAACACTGGCACCAGATGGCCTGCCAGGACACCTGGCGCGATCCCGATCACGAAGCTGAAATTTTGCGTGTGGCTGATATACATCTGGATTTGCGCCAGCCAGCCTAGTGTCAGCTATTTGCCATGTAAGTACAGACACGAAAGAGTATCCTTGTTGGTCCCGAATGATTTCGCTGTCAAGGATTGCGTCGCATGGGCGATACGTACTTTCGCACTACAAACTACCATTTCACTGATCTGGACCCGCAGGCGCAGGACGCGTATGCAGGCTCGCTGGCTGAGCAAGCCCGAGCCAACGCGGCCTGTTTACGCTTCGATGTATTGCGCAAGGACCAGCCTCCAGGACACTGGGTGCTGCACGAAAGCTGGCGAGACGCCCAAAGCTGCAAGGATTTTCACGCCAGCGCCCCCGCCCAGACCCTGCAAAAAGCACGGGTCGAACAACACCTGAACCACCCGAGCCCACAAGCGGGCACCGACAAGCCCGCAGTAGCACGGCCCGCCTGCAAGAAGAGCAAGTGGGACCCGTACGTGTGGATCAGTATCGCCATGTGTATCGGGGTGATGGGCACGGCCCTGGCCAGCCCGCTGTATCCGCTGTATCAGGACCGTTGGGATCTGAACGCCAGCCATATCACCCAGCTGTATGTGGCCTATATGGCCGCCGGCTTGACGGGCCTGCTGTTCCTGGGCCGCTTGAGCGACATGAAAGGCTTTATGCCCGTACTGCGTACCGGCCTGATTCTGGTGACCAGCGGCGTGACCCTGTCCGCCTTCGCCTGGGATGTGGGCAGCTTTCTGTTTAGCCGCATCATGATCGGGATGGCCTCCAGCATGATTGTGACCTCGGCCTCCATCGGCCTGGGGCAATTCAACCGGGGCGGGGATGTACAACGAGCCGCAGCCACCACCTCGCTGATGCTGGCCTTCGGTTTTGGCCTGGGTCCGGTCGTAGGCGGCCTGATCGCACAATGGGTACCGAACCCGCTGTTCTCCAGCTACATCCCGTCCATGGCGCTGGGCGTGCTGGCCATCTACGCCCTGTTTCAGATCAGGCCCATTGCCAGCAAACAGCCTGTGCCACAAAAAACCAACTGGCGCACCTGGATGCCGCGCCTGACGCTACCCGCCACGCATCTGCGCCGTCCCTACCTGATTGGCTGTCTGTCCGCCTGCTGCGCCTTTGCCATGTTCAGTCTGTTTGCGTCTCTGGCCCCCAGCTTCATGGCGCAAATGGTGCCTTGGCACGGCCCGGCCACCAGTGGCTTTTCCATCGGGATCATTCTGTTCCTGTCCTCGGGCTTTCAGCTACTGATCCGCCGCTGGCCGGCCAAACGCAGCGTCATTGTGGGACTGCTGTCCTTCACCCTGGCCTGTATCGCCTTGCTGATCAATCTGTGGGCCAGCTCCTCGCTGCTATTCATTCTATGCGTGCTGCTGACCGCCTTTGGCCACGGCCTGTGCATGTACGGCGGCATGTCCATCGTGCAGCGTGTCTCACCCCCGCATCAGCGTGCCGGCCTGACGTCCACCTACCTGATTACCGGCTATCTGGGCGCCATTCTGCCTATCTTGGGCCTGGGCTGGCTGGCCGACCACTTGGGTCTGGACCAGGGTCTGATGATCTTTTGCAGCCTGATCGCCACTGCCGCGCTAACGGTTGCCGTCATTGCCTACCTGACGCCGGTCCTGCAAAAACCAGCCTCTACCTGAACAAGCATCGGGGCAAGCCACCGCCTGTGCGCGTGGCTTGCTGCCCATGCTGACCCCGTATATTCCCCTAGTCCATTTAGGCCCCTTACTAGGGTTAGACCTGAAAAAGAAACGCGCCTACCCTCAGTAGAATAAAGCCACTCCTGCAGCGCTTCGCAACACAGAGCGACCGGACCCAAGTATCTCCCAAAAGAATAAGCAATCCTTATCAAGGAGGCATTATGGCTGTTGCATTAAACAAGCTGTTTGTCAGTCTGGGCGCGGCCTTGGCCTGCTCGGTCACCGCACAGGCAGCGGGTTATCCGGACCACCCCATCAATATGGTGGTGCCTTTTGCGGCGGGCGGCCCCACGGACAACGTGGCACGCGCTCTGGCCGAAGCCATGCGCCCGGTCCTGGGTGAAACCATTGTGGTTGAAAACAAAGGCGGGGCAGGCGGCTCCATTGGTACCGCCCAGGTCGCCCGCGCCAAACCGGACGGCTACAACATCCTGCTGATGCACATCGGCTTTTCCACCGCCCCTTCGCTGTACAAGAAACCCGGCTACGACGCCATCAATGGCATGTCCCCCATCGGTCTGGTGGTGGACGTTCCCATGACCATCATTGCCCGCGAGGACTTCCCGCCCAACAACATCCAGGAGCTGGTGCAGTACCTGAAAGACAACCAGGACAAGGTTTCCCTGGCCAACGCCGGGATTGGTGCAGCCAGCCACTTGTGCGGCACCATGCTGACCGAAGCACTGGGTATCGAGCTGCTGACGGTCCCCTATAAAGGCACCGCCCCCGCCATCGCGGACTTGATGGGCAAGCAAGTGGACGTCATGTGTGACCAGACCACCAACACCACCCAGCAAATCAAATCCGGCAAGGTGAAGGTCTATGCGGTGACCAGCCGCGAGCGCGTCCCGACCCTCCCGGACGTGCCCACCATGCAGGAGTCCGGTTTCAAGGACTTTGAAGTGGGTATCTGGCACGGTATGTGGGCCCCTAAAGATACGCCTCAGCCGGTTGTGGATACCCTGGTGAAAGCGCTGCAAGCTGGCATGGCTGACAAGGACTTCCAAAGCCGTATGGCCACTCTGGGAGCCACGGTCATGGACAAGGAAGCCAACCCGGCCGCCTTGCAGGCCAAGGTGGAGCAACAAGTGCCCCAGTGGGCCGCCCTGTTCAAGAAAGTGGGCGTAGAGCCCCAATAAAACCTGTTAGCCCAAAGGCTTTTGAAAAGGACGCTTAGGCGTCCTTTTTTTCGGCTTGGGGAACTGGCTACCGTAATGGTGAGTCGCCTGCTCGGAGGACGAAGAGACAATGCTTTATCAAGCTCCCGGCTACTCAAGAGCCCGATCAAGAAAGGCTCAGACTCAAGAAAATCCGGCCAAGAGAGGCCCGGACTCATCGAGTCTTAATCCGTCTTGCGAACCGCCGCATCCAAAGCCTGCAATCGCGCCCAAAGCTCCTGAAAACCCACATCCTGTGTAATCAAGACCATACGTCCTTGCTGATCCGGCCACGGCCATTGCGGCACAGCCTGCCAAGGATAAGACTGATGCTGCACAGCATGAATCACCTGTGGCTGGGCCATGCCTTGTACGGGCAGAACAGCCTTCAGGCGCAAGAGACGCGGGCCTGCCCATTGGCACAGATCCGATAGCCAGGATTGCAGCTTGTCGGCAGGCACAGGCTGAGGAAACAGGGCGCTTAACGAGTAGATGGAGTCTCCATGGCGGGAGACATCTGGCGTGCTGACCGCAGACGTTTCTGGACTCTTTCCATGAGAGTGAGCGAACCCAGGACTGTCGCTGTCGCCAGCCATGGTGCCCGTGCCGTGACTTTGGCTATGGCTATGGCTATGGCTATGGCTATGCACATGATCGTGATCGTGATCGTGATCGTGATCGTGATCGTGATCGTGATCGTGATCGTGATCGCCAGTATCTTGCCCCAATGCTTCAAACGCTTCCAGGCTCCAGGCCCGACCTTGCCCGGCTTGCTCGCCCAGGCCCAAGAGACTGGGCGCAACGGGCTGCGAGGCCGACAGGATTTGCTGTTGCGCCAAAGGATTCAAACCGCGCACGTATTCACGCAGTGCCGTTTCCGTCCCTGCATCCACCCGGTCGCGTTTGCTGAACAGCAGCAGGTCTGCCACGGCTACCTGCCGTCGCGCTTCGGCATGGCGGGCCAGCGTTTCCAACCCATGCTCCAAATCCACCACCGTCACCACACCCGCCAGGCTGTACTTGCCCGCCAACTGTGGATCGCTTAACAAGGTATGCAAGATGGGCGCGGGGTTCGCCAGCCCGGTAGTCTCAATCAGCACCCGTCGAAACTGGCGCTGACCTGCCCGCGAAAACCGCCAGGTAATGTCACGCAAGGTCTGCACCAGATCACGCCGTATGGTGCAGCACAGGCAACCGCTGCCCATGGCCTCAATCACGTTTTCCTGGCTGTGCGCCACCAGATGATGGTCCAGCGCCGTCTGCCCAAACTCATTGATGATGACCAGGGTGTCGGCCATCTGCGCTTCTTGCAAAGCACGATTGATCAAAGTTGTTTTCCCGCTACCCAGAAAACCGGTCAACAGTGTGACCGGGATAGGGCCTTGTGCAGATTTGGGCATCGTATTCATCCGGCTAAGGGCCCGCCGTCGGGCCACCAGCCATTATACGAAGCCCAATACTGTCCCTTCTAGCGTAGAAACCGGGCCTCAATCTGACGCATATGTGCATCACCTTGCAAACCAATAATGGTTTTGACGGAAGGCAGACCGGCATCCACATTCTGAATGCCACCATCCTGGCGAATCTGGGCAAATACAGCTTGCATGGCCCCTACGGCCGCACGAATCGCATGATTGCCGTAAATCACCACGCCCACCTTGCCCAGTTGCGCAATGTCCGCCTCGGTCAGTTGAGGATAGGCCGTTGGCACCAGCACCAGCGGCACCTTGCCGGTCCAGGCCTGCACAAAGGACAGAATCTGGTCTGGCGTGGCTTGTTTGGAGTGAATCAAAATGGCATCTGCACCCGCCTGCTCGTAAGCCAGCCCTCGCTTCAGGGCTTCTTCCTGCCCCAGGCCAGCAATCAGGGCCTCGACCCGCGCAATGATCAGAAAGTCAGGGTCACGGCGTGCCGCGCACGCCGCTTCAATCTTGCCCTGGAACTCCTCAATGCGTACCAGTTCCTGACGCCCATCCGCCCGCAGGCTGGTGTCTTTAGGGAAGGTTTTATCCTCCATCACAATGGCACTGGCGCCCGCTGCTTCGTACAGCGGAATGACGTAGCTGACATTCACCGCATTGCCAAAGCCGGTATCAATATCGGCAATCAAAGGTATGTCTACGGTCGAGGCGATCGCCCGCATCATCTCTAGGTGGGTTCCCATCGACAGGATATTGGCGTCAGGCACGGCATAACTGGCTGACAACTCAAAACCGCTACCCCAAATTGCCCCGAAACCGGCATCCTGCGCCAGGCGAGCAGACAGGGGATTATGTGCGGCCATTGCCGTCATCAAACGCCCTTGGGAGAACGCTTCTTTCAACACCTGGTTTTTTTTGCTATTCACACTATTTCTCCGTAAGGAATCAGCTCAGTCGCGCAATGGCCTGGGCAATGCGGCTCATCGCCTCCTCCAGCTCCTGATCGCTGGAGGCATAAGACACCCGAAAGTGGCCCGGCAGTTCAAACGCCGAACCGGGCACCACGGCCACCCCCGCACTACGCAGGAAATACATGCACAGGTCCTTGTCGGTACTGATCAACTGGCCTGACGGGTCCCGCAGGCCCAATACGCCTTGGCAGCTGGGGAAAACGTAAAACGCCCCCATGGGCAGATCGCATTCAATGCCTGGCATGGCATTGAGCGCGGCTACCACCTTGTCACGGCGACGGCGGAACGCTTCCACAAACTCGGGCAGAAAATCCATGGGGCCATCCAGTGCGGCCACGGCCGCTGCCTGGCTGATGGAGCTGGTATGGGACGTCGCTTGCGACTGCACCAGATTCATGGCCTTGATCAGAGGCAGCGGACCGGCGGCGAACCCCACCCGCCAGCCAGTCATTGCATAGGCCTTGGAGACACCATTGATGGTCAAGGTGCGCGCCGCCATGTATGGAGACAAGGCAGCAGGCGTTGCGAAGGGTTCATCGCTATAGCGAATTTTTTCGTATACATCATCGGCCATCACCCAAACATGCGGGTGACGCAACAGCACTTGCTCCAGCGCTTCCAGTTCCTGCCGTGAATACACGGCACCACTGGGATTGGAGGGAGAATTGAGCATCAGCCATTTGGTACGGGGGGTGATGGCACGTTCAAGCTGGTCGGCTTGCAGCTTGAAACCGGCTTGGGCACTGCAACGCACAATGACCGGCTGGCCACCTGCCAACAAGACCATTTCAGGGTAAGACACCCAGGCAGGGGTAGGGATGATGACCTCATCCCCGTCCTGCACGGTGGCCTGCAAGGCGTTATACAAGGCTTGCTTGGCCCCGCAACCCACCTGGATCTGATCCGGGCTGAAATGCAGGCCATTGTCACGCTCGAACTTGCGCACCACAGCTTCACGCAAGGCCAGGGTGCCGGCTACTTCGGTATAGCGGGACTCATTGCGATCAATCGCTTCTTTGGCCGCCTGACGCACATGCTCGGGGGTTGCAAAGTCCGGCTCGCCCTGACTGAGGGTAATCACAGACTGTCCCTGTTGCCTCATTTGATTGGCCAGACGCGTCATCTCTTTGGTGGCCGATGCCTTGGCTCCCAACACGCGCTGGGCCAGCGCGATCTCTTCCTGACATTGCACAAAGCTCATTGTGTCCATCCTACTTTTACTTTGAAAACGAAACGGGTCAGCAGCAGCGGCAGGAATATCGCCATCAACAGCACCAGGCTATACGCACTGGCCTGCGCCAAACGCCCACTGTCCACCAATTGAAAAACCTCGATAGGCAGGGTGCTCATCCCGCCAAAATACAGAACCACCGTGGCGGATAACTCCGACAAGGTCGTGATCCACATCAGCACCGTGGCCGCAATGACGGCAGGCCATACCACCGGCAGAACGACCTTTGCAAAGGTGGGCATCGGGGCCACGCCCAAACTGATGGAGGCCTCCTCGATAGAATTGCGCAAGTTATGCAAAGGCCCCATGGCCGCCCGCACACTGGTGGGCACCCGGCGTAAAAAGTAGGCCAGCGCCATAATCACCCAACTGCCCGTCAGCACCAGCCAGCCGCTGTTAAACACATTGATCAAGGCAATGCCCAGCACCGTGCCAGCAATCGTCAAGGGCAGCATGACCAGCAAATCCAGGCCCGCACTCAAGCCGGACGGCCGTTTCACAATCAGATAGGCCGCCACGATGGAGAACACGGCACCAGCGCTGGTTGCCGCAGCACCCAGCAGCAAGGAGTTGTACAAAGGTCCAGGTGCCTGCACCAGGGCTTGCTGCATATGGCTCAAGGTAAAGCCGCCATACTTCAGCACCGGCCCGATAGAGGGCGTAAATGCGGTGACAATCACCACCATCACGGGTAGCACTGACAGCACAATCAGGATCGATACCAAAGTGGCACACACAGCGGCCTGCCAGGCACGCAGGGACACGCGCTCCGGAGCTCGTCCGGACTCCATCTGGTAAGTGCGTCGGGCCACCACCCACTTTTGAATCAGCAGCAAGGCCAGGCCCAAAAACACCAGCAAAGAAGCCATGGTGGTCTGCATTTGCGGATTACCACCCATCTCGCTGACAAACTCGTTATAAGTCTTGACCGCCAGCACGGGGGTGCGGGCTCCCAGAATGGCTGGAACACCAAAATCCCCGATGACGTGCATGAAAACCAGCACCGCGGCACCGCATAAAGCCGGCACCATCAAAGGAAAGGTCACCGTGCGCAAGGTGCGAACGGGGGAGCTGCCCAGACTCAGGCCCGCCTCTTCCAGGTTGCGATCCATGGACTTCAAACCTACCAGCACGGCGACATAGGCGTACACGTAGTTGTTCAAGGTCATCACAAAAACCAGACCCCACCAGGAATACAAGGAAGGCAGCTCCAGGCCCAAGGGCGCCAACAAGCTATTGAGCACGCCTTGCTTACCCAGCACCACGATCCAGGCGGCCGCCACCACCACATCTGGAATGACCAGGGTCAGCAGGGGCAAGACACCCAGGCAGGCGGCCAAGGGGAAGGAAAAGCGAGCGGCGGCCAGGGCCAAACCGGCGCCCAGCACCAGACTGAGCAAGGTGACCGCAGCTCCTAGCCACAAGGTGTTGAACAGGCTCTCCCGGTAAGCGGGCTCAGAGAAGAACTGCACGTAGCCGTGCAAGCCAAACTGACCTTCCTTGTTGAACAGGGAACTGGTCAGCATGGACAAGACCGGCCACAGCAAAAAGTAGCCCAGCAAGGCCACCGCCCCCAGCGCCAGCATCAACCAGGCTGGATCGCGTCGCAAAGAACCCAGCATCATGTCCGCTCCACTAAAAGAGCCGACTCGGGAACGCGCAATACCACTGCATCGCCCCGTTCCCAGCTCTGGCTGACGCCGGTATTCCAGACCACCGCCTTCAGAAAACCGAATTCGGTGCGCAATTGATATGCCGTGCTGGGGCCCCGGTAATCCACGCTCTCAATTCGCGCGGCAATGTCCCCCTCGTCAAGCGGACGCAAGGCATCCACACTCAGGGTTTCAGGCCGCACAGCCAACATCGTCTGCTCAGAAAAACGCCCGGCAGACTGGATACGCACAATGCAGCCTGCCGTCCGGAAGCGGCGGCAGCCGTCTGTGGCTTGACCGAGCTCCTCCTGAAGCTCGATCAAATTGGCCCCTCCCACAAAATCAGCCACAAAGCTGTTGTCAGGGCAGCGATAAATCTGCTCGGGTGTCCCGACCTGGCGGACGCAGCCCCGATCCATGACGGCAATGTAATCAGACACGCTCAGCGCTTCTTCCTGATCATGCGTCACAAACACGGTAGTAATGCCGGCTTCCTGCTGCAAGTCCCGCAGCATCTCGCGCAGATCGGTGCGCAGCTTGGCGTCCAGGGCAGACAAGGGCTCATCCAGCAAGAGCAGATCGGGCTTGATCACCAAAGCGCGTGCCATGGCTACTCGCTGTCGCTGCCCACCGGACAAGGCAGACGGCAAGGCATCTGCCTTGTCCTTCAAGCCCACGCGCGCCAGCATTTCCAAAGCGGGGACACGAGCCTGGGAGCGAGACTGACCACGCGCCAGCAAACCGTAGCTGACGTTATCCAGCACGCTGCGATCCGGAAACAGCGCGTAATCCTGAAACACCATGCCCACATTGCGTTTGTGCACAGGCACTCGCGTCATGTCTGTTTGGCCGAACAGCACCTTGCCATGATCAGGGCGCACAAACCCGGCCAGCATGCGCAGCAAGGTCGTCTTGCCACAACCCGATGGCCCCAGCAGGGTAAACAAGGAGCCACTGGGGATGTCCAGATCCAAACCGTGAAACAAAGTCTGTGAGCCGTAGCTTTGCTCAATACCTGATAGATGTATCTGCATACCAGTCCCGCCTAGCGCTGGGAAACCAGTGCACGCCAACGTGCCAGGAAGGCTTCACGATCCGCCCCCATACGATCATCATCCAGCGCATGCACACGGATCTGATCCATGGCAGGCAAGCTTGTCAGCGTATTGACGGCAATATCGCTGCGCAAAGGGCGGCGGAACGCGCTTTTGAACACCTCTTCCTGCGCAGGGCGGGAGGCAAGAAAGTCATACAGCTTGCGAGCGGATTCGGGGTTACGCCCGCCCTTGATCAAGGCCATGCCTTCCGGCGACAAGAAAGTGCCCTCTTTGGGGTAGACCAGGTCAATCGTATCCAGACCACCAGCCACATATTGATAGGCGGCATATTCCATCGTTACCGCAACCGCAAACTCGCCATTGGCAACGCCCTCGTAGGCACCGGAGGTGGTTCCGACCACCACTGCATTGCGCACAAGCTTCTCAAACACCTCCTGGCCCATCAAATCCTGCAGACCGTACAAGGCAACATAAGAAGAACTGCTGCGCTCCGGATCTGGAATCACGATCTTGCCCTTCCAGGCCGGATCAGCCAGATCCGCCCAGCTGGCAGGCGCCTTGAGCTTGCCCAACTGACGCTCGTTAAGCATCAATACCGTGACATGGGTATTGGTACCCAGCCAGCGTTGCCCGGCTCCCTGATACTGAGCACCTACTGCACTGGCCTCGGGCGACGAATAGGGCGCCAGGTACTCGGCATACTGCGACAAGGTGGAAAACCCACCGGACCAGAACAAATCGCCCAGAGGTTGCTCTGCTTCGGCCTTGATACGCTGCATCAGGGCACCGGAACCCGCCCGCACCACGGACACCGATATCTCGGGGTGGACCTGACGGAACTGCTCAATCACCGCGTTCACCACATCGATGTTATTGGAGGAGTACAACACCACTTCATCCGCCTTGGCAGCCCCCGTACCCAGGCAGGAAAGCATGAGCAAAGCGGATAGATAAGGGAAACGGTTTTGCATGATTATTTCCTGTAATTTCAATAAAATTGCATGAAAATCATGGTATTTATCTTAGATGACGGTTCTGTTACACCCTACACCTACCCCCTGTTCAGCGTGGCCCTATCATGAGTTTTAATCATGATTGAGAATGTTCCTCTGATCCCCCTGCGCGTATTTGTCGCGGTGGGCCGACAAGGCAATTTCACCCGTGCAGCCCAAAGCCTGGGGATCACCCAAAGCGCAGTCAGCCGGCATATCGCCACCCTGGAAAAAGTCAGCAAGCAGGCCCTGTTCATTCGACGCGGCCCCTATATTGAACTGACGGCAGCCGGCTTGCAGCTGTATGACACGGTCAAAGATGCCATGGCCACCCTGGAGATGGCCATTCAGCAAATCACCCATCAGCAGGATCAGCACGAACGGCTAAGAGTCCGCACCTCCATGCCCAGCTTTTCAATGACGGTGCTGGTGCCCATGCTTGGCCAGTTCACCGCCCAGCACAATAGGCAGATTGATCTGATCACCAATCTGTCGCCACCCCGTCCTAATGAAGAGTTTGATGTGTTGATCAGCCGCGACTTGAGCCTGCCCGACAGCGAAAGCTGGGAGCTCATACGCGAAGAGCTGGTATGCGTGGCAGCACCCACCTTGATCCAGCAACATAGCGGGCAGGCCTGGGAGCACTGGCCTATGGTGACCGCACGCTCACGACCAGACATGTTGGGTTTATGGGCTTTGGATCAGGGTATTGAGCCTTCGCGGCTGCTGATGAGCGCCACCTACGATCACCTGTTTTTCGCGATTGCCGGGGCCATTGCCGGCTCCGGATTTCTGGTTGTGCCGCGTTTACTGGTGATGGACCATCTACGCGATGGCGTCCTGCGGGAAGTCGGCCCTGGCCAAGTGGCCACAGGCGCGACCTACATGGCCTATGTCAACGCACAATCACCCCAGCAAAGTGAGGCCCGCCAGTTTTGCCGATGGTTGAAAAGCAGCTTGCGACAACGCATTGCGCCTTGAGGCCATTCGCGTCATCTCGCTGATTCAGTCAAGCTCTGCGACGCCGCAGCTGACTGATCCAGCTATAGGCGCTGACCAGGGTAATGCCCATCAACACCAGTAAAGCGCCCATCACAAAACGGGGTTCTATGGCCTCGCCCAGCAGGAAAGCGCCGAATAAAACACCGAACAAAGGGGTTGCGAATGAAAACACCCCCAGGCGCGACGCCTGATAATTACGCAGCAACCAGAACCAGACCAGAAAGCTCAGGAAAGCCACCACCACGGACTGGAAGACCAGGCTGGCACCCAGCAAACCGGACCAATGTATCTCGGTTTGCCCGGTCAGGCCCGCGGCCACCATCAGAATCACAAAAGCGCTGAATAGCTGATACAGCAAGGCTTCCGAAGGCGGCACAGCAGACAGGCGCGTGCTGCGGATCAGTACGGTGGTAAAGCCCCACAAGGCCCCGGCTGCCAAGGCCATCAAGTCCCCGATCAACATGCGTCCCAGATCAGCCCCGTCCATGCTGGCTGGGCCCAAAAAGGTAATGACAATACCCGCCACTGCCAGCCCGATCCCCACCCATTGCAGGCGGGCCAAACGCTCTGAAGGCAAGAGAATATGCAGACCCAAGGCCGCAAACACGGGTGCTGTGTAGAGAAACACCACGACATGAGCTGCCGAGGTAAAGCGCAGGCTCTCACCCAGCAGCAAATATTCCAGCGCAAACAACAAACCGGCCATCAGCCCCGGCCGCCAGGCCCCTTCCGTAAAGGCCAGCTTGTGTGTGCGTACCAGAACCAGCAAAGCGACCAGCACACAGGCAACGCCCGAGCGCAAACCAATCTGGAAAATCGGCGCCATGTCATGCGCCGTCGCCTTGAGCAAGATCTGCTGAAAGCTCCAGATCAGGCACAAAACCAGCATGGCACTGCTGGCCAGCGCATCCAGCGGTTTACGTTCTTCGCTCATGGTTTTTTTATCCGAAAAATAGCGTGCTTTTCCCTATGACCGAACAGGGGCAGAGGGGGTGCAAAAAATGATTATCCGTGAAATTTCCCTGAATCAAAACGGGGCAAAACTTTCTTTACCCTCGGATAAGCCTTAATTGATATATCAAAAAGCCCTCCCTAGAATCATTTAAGCCTAAAAAACAGGAAAGGGCTTGGGAGACAGACATGACGCTTAGCAATACCGACCGGGTACGAATCGAACTGGAGCACCGCATTGCCAGCGGTGATCTGCCGCCGGGCAGCGCCATTGATGAATCCTTGCTGTGCACGTTTTTCCGGGTATCACGCACCCCAGTGCGCGAAGCCTTGCTGCAACTGGCGGCCACCGGGCAAGTGCGCATCGCCCCGCGCGCCGGGATTTTTGTCACCCAGCACACCATTGAAGAACTGGAAGAAATGCTGGAAACCCTGGCCTTGCTGGAAGGTGCCTGTACGCAACTGGCGGCCTACCGGATCAGCAATGCCCAGATTCGCGAACTGGAGCGTTTGCAAAAGCGCGGTGCCAAGGCCCTGCAGGACAAAAGCCTGGCTGACTACGCCACGTACAACGCCGAATTGCACGCCCTGATTCACAGCATTGCCGGCAATACCTTCATGGTGCAGCAAATTGAACATCTGCGCCGTCTGACCAACCCTTACCGCCACCGCCATCTGGATCAGGAAAACCGCATGGAGCAGTCCTGGCATGAACATCAGGCATTGACCCAGGCCCTGGCCCAACGTGACGGCCCCAGCGCCATGCAGGCAGCGGCCAGCCATGTGCTGTCCGGGGCCGAATCCCTGCGTCGTGTCGCCCAAGCCCATCCCGAGAAATGGGAGTTCGACAAGCGCGAGCGCTATAGCTGGCTAAACGCCCAGCTCAACCCTTTAGCCGGGTTTTATATGCGGCACTGAATTAATAATTAGCTAAAAAAACTACCACTCATACCGAGGAGACTTTCTCATGTTTGCAAGCCGTTTCACACGGCGTGCGCTGGCTGCGCTCGCCCTGACATTAAGCCCTGTGGCCGCTTTACACGCTGCCGAACCCATTCGCCTGGTCGTGGGTTTTGCCCCCGGCGGCGGGGTCGACACCCTGGCCCGCGTCACCGCCCAGGCACTAAGCAAGGAGCTGGACCGCACCGTGATTGTGGAAAACAAATCCGGCGCAGGCGGCACCATTTCGGCCGACTACGTGTCCAAATCCCAGGCCGATGGCAACACGCTGCTGTTTGCCGATACCTCCTTGCTGGTCGCCCCGTATATTTACCCGGCGCTGCGCTACGACCTGCAACGTGACTTCACCCCTATCGGCATGGTGGGCCAGTCTGATCTGGCTCTGGCCGTTCCGGGTGACAGCCCTGTCAAAACCGTGGCCGAATTGATCGAAGCCATTCGCAAGGCACCTCCTCAAACAGAAACCTTCGCCTCGGTGGGCGTAGGCTCGGTGCACCATCTGGGCGGTGAACTGTTCGCCTTGCAGACCAAAACCGAACTGGTGCACGTCCCCTATCGCGGCGGTGCACCGGCCAGCCAGGCTCTGGCTGCGGGTGAAGTATCCATGTCCTTTGCCAGCCTGGCTTCCTCCATTGGCCTGGCCAACTCCGGCCGCATCCGCTTGCTGGCCACCTTGTCCGAGCGCCGCTTCCCCGGCATGCCCGATCTGCCCAGCGTCTCGGAAACCATTCCCGGCTACAGCGTGACACCGTCGCTGTTCATGCTGGCCCCCAAGAACGTAGACCCCGCCCTGGTCGCCACCGTCAGCAAGGCGCTGGAAAACAGCATGCAGCAACAGCAGGTACAGGATGCCTTCCTGGCTCAAGGCTCGGTAGCCGGCTACCAAGATGCCCAGGCCACCGATAAATGGCTGGGTGAAGAAACAGAACGCTGGGCCCAGGTCATCAAGACCGCCCAACTCGACTTTAAACAATGAAACAAGCAGCTACTGTTATGACGACTGACAACTCTGACACCAAGCGCCCCGTACTGGGCCTGATCGTGCCACCGGCCGCCGGTCTGGTGCCTCCGGAAGGCCCGGAAATGTACCCGGAAATTGACTTCATCGCCCAAGGGCTGGCGCTAAGTTCGGTAGACAAGGAAGGCTATGACCAGGTCATTGACCAGGTAGTCGACGCCGCTCAAAAGCTGGCCGCCCGGGGTGCCCAGGCCGTGTCCCTGATGGGGACGTCGCTGAGCTTTTACCGGGGCTCGGATTTTAATGAAGAGCTGGTGGCGCGTCTGCGTGAATCCACCGGCCTGCCGTGCTCCACCATGAGCCATGCCATCTTGCGCGGACTGCGTGCCAGCGGCATAGAACGGGTGGCAGTCGCGTCTTCCTATATTGATGACGTGAACCAGCGACTGGTCCACTTCCTGGGCCAGAACCAGATTCAGGCCGTCTGCGCCTATGGTTTGGGCGTCAATGACGTCACGGCCATGTCCAAGATCAGCACGCAAGAACTGGTCGATCTATGCCTGAAAACCTGGGACATCGCCCAGGAGCAGGCTCCCGGTCAGGCACAAGGTTTGCTGCTGTCTTGCGGTGGCCTGGTATCGCTGGAAGCCGTGCGTCAGGTCGAGGACAAACTGGGCGTCACCGTCGTGTCCAGTTCCCCCGCCGGTTTCTGGGATCTGGTGGCAACGGCGGGGCTGGATTTATTTCCACAGGGGATGGGGCGACTGGCACAAGAGCGTCAAACCGCCTGATACCGCGGTATAGATAGCCCCTTGTCCGCAAACACGGAAAGGGGCACGCAACACGCTATTTGCTGACACTAATGCTACGCCTTCGGCTTGCTGCCCCCCGAGGGGGAGCTTTTTGTCTTGGGGCGGCCCGGCGACAAAAAACCCGCACGCGCCTGGGCTCCCTCTACGCTGTCACGACACACCAGCGCCTGATCGGCATCCATATAAATGCCCAGACGGTTCAAGGCATTGGCGACCTGGTTCACCGACTCCTTGGTCATACGAATAATCGCTGCAGGCGATTCCGACGCCCGCTTGGCCAAAGACTGTGCCACGGCCACGGCCTGACCGGGTTCGCAGACTTCATCCAGCAGGCCCCAGTCCAGCGCCTGTTCAGCACCGAAGCGTTCGGCCAACAAGATGGCACGTTTGGTGCGAGCGGCACCCAGCATGTTCACCATGCGTGGAATAGCGCCCCAGCCCATGTTCAAGCCCACCTTGGCTTCAGGCAGATACAAGAAAGACGTCTGCGAGGCCACACGCCAGTCGCAAGCCAGTGCCAAGGCAACCGAGCCACCTACGGCGGCGCCTTCAATCGCGGCAATGGTCAGCTGTGGCAATTCTTCCCATAAACGGCACAAACGCGCACCACGCTGGGCCACATCGCGACGCTCCAGCAAACCAGCCTGTTCATCGTTCCACTTTTGCGGGTCTTTCAGATCAATCCCGGCCGAGAAAATATCCTTGGCCCCGGTCAGTACCACAGTGTGAATCTCCAGCGACAAGGCCAGATCCTGCGCCACTTGCGTCAGGGCCAGCAAGGTGTCCTGATCAATGGCATTACGGTTCACGCCGCGATCAAAGCGCACCAGCGCATGGTCGCCCGTCACCTTGACCGTCACACTGCGGCCGTATTTGCGTTTCATGAATGTCTCCCCAAAGGTTCGGAAAAATCAGCTCTGTGAGCGGTGGCTCCCATCACTGCGCGACAGGCGCGTGACGTAGCGGAATTCATAAGGTGGGTAAAAGCTGACCGCCACTTCCATGACCTTGCCCGCCAGATTGCGGAAGGTACGGATAATCAGCAGCGCCGGGTCGGAGTCCTCGTAGCCCAGAAAGCGGGCAACATGCGGGGGAAAGCGCGAGGCGGAGATTTCCATCTCGATGGTTTCCACCACTTCGCCACAGTGCTCCTCCAACAGCGGATACACACCACCGGGCTGGGTGGAAATCAGGTCAGCCACCGCCTGGTATTCCTTGCGCAGATAAATATCTGTCCAGGAAATGCCGCGCTTGCTGCCCGGCACACTGCGGTAGGTTTCCACCTTCACCCAATCCGCCGGATCACCATCCAGCGCGGTTTCAGGCGGCTGCTTGTCCACACAAACCGCCTTTTTATGCACGTGCAGATCGGTAAATTCCAGATAGCGTTGCAACTGGTCCGTGGTGTCCAGCGCCAGGCCAAATTGCGGCTTGGGATGCTGGCGTATCACGGTGGTACCGGCACGGCGACGCCGCTCGATCAAACCCAGATCGGTCAGTTTGCGTATGGCTTCACGCGCCGTGTGCCGACCTACCCCATACATCTCGCACAGCTCCATCTCGGTGGGCAGCTTGGAACCAACGGGGTAATGGCCCGAACGGATCAGCTCCAACAAGCGATCGCTCATGTTCTGATACAGGGTTGGCTTGGCGCTGGACTGGGATTCGTTGTTTGCCATACGGTTTTCAGCTTAAAGAGACAGGCGGCGCATCGCAGCCAGGGTGTCGCGGGTGAACTGCTCAGGACATTCACTTTGGGGAAAATGCCCGATGCCCGGCCATTCTATATATTCCACCGGAACTTTGCCTTCTCGCAGCAAGCGTTCGACCTCTCTGGCGGACTCTGGCGGCACGGACCAGTCCTCGCTGCCTTCTACGATCACCACCGGGCAGCGAATATCGTCCAGAATCTGCTCCATGCGAAAACCACCAAAAGCGCAGATATCCGCAAAGGCCACCGCCGGAATGCAACGACGGGCATCCGTTACCACTTCCAACGCACGGGCCGGGTCGGACAGGGTGCCCATCAAGGTACGAAAGGTCACTTCAAACCAGTCGCCCGGATTGATACGCGCCATCTCCAGAATGCGCGGGTTATAGCCGGAAGATTTCACTACGTTCACCGAAGCGCCATCAACCAGCACCAGGCCACGAATACGCTCGGGCGCCATGGCAGCAGCCTGGGCGACAACGCCCCCGCCCATGGAATGGCCCATCAGGACCGGATTCTGAATACCCGCCGCATCCAGAAATTGCAGCAGATACTGGGCATTTTTCGGGGTGGCGGTATGAGGACCACCCAATGGCATGCCGCTCTTGCCGTGACCGGGCAAATCCAGGGCATACACCGTGTAAAAGGGCGCAAAGCGGTCCAGCACATATTGCCAGGACAGGCTGTCCTGACTGGCGCCGTGCACCATCACCAAGGCCGGACCGGAACCGGCCAAATCGTAATAGGCGCGGATACCATCCGCAGTTGTCACATAAGGCATGCTCAAACCTCCAGCTCGCCCGTCAGGCGGGTCAGGGCGTACAACAACATCCAGTTCTGCACGCAGGCGCGCAAATCGCCTCCCACCACCAGTCGGTGTTGACGCACCAAGCGGTTAAATGGAAAGCCCTGGGCCAGATCTGCAAAGGCGGCACTATCGCCTTCCAGCCAGAATGGCACCTCGCGCGGGCCTGTGCCCGCCTGCACATCCTGCTCTGACACGGCCAGCCAAATATGCTCGCCGGTGTCGGTATTGCGCAGCGCCACACACACATCGGCCAGCACACTGTGCTGCCGTACAAAATCATCGGCGCGGGCGCGCTTGGCCCAGGCAGCCAGCACGGCAGGGTCAAACAGAGATAAAGAAGTCAGCATCAGACATACCTTTGTCGAAGAAGGAACTTCTGCACTTTGCCCGAGGAGGACTGGGGCAGGGAATCCACAATAAAGATGCGTTTGGGTACTTTAAAGCCGGACAGTTTTTCCCGGCAAAACTCGCGCAAGACTTCCACATCCGGCTCACGGCCATTGGCGGGCACAATCGCAGCAACCAGCTCTTCGCCCCAATACTCGTGGGGCAGGCCAAAGGCGGCGGCCTCGCGTACATCGGTGTGACTGGCCAGACAGTTTTCCACTTCCAGCGCAGCCACGTTTTCGCCACCTGTCTTGATCATATCTTTGCTGCGGCCCATGAAATAGGCAAAGCCTTCATCGTCCACCCGAATCAAATCACCCGTGTGCAGCCAGCCATCGGCATCCAGCACCTGGGCGGTCAGCTCGGGCTGCCGCCAATAGCCTTTGAACACGGTAGGGCCACGCACCTGCATTTCGCCCGGCCCACGCTGATCGGGCAGCACCTTGCCGTCGGCATCGACCAAGCGGTACTGCACATGCCGCCACAGGTAACCGATGGAACCGGGGTGCTCCAGAATCTCCTGCGTGTAGCGATTCTTGATGGTAGTGACACAGCTTTCCGTCATGCCAAAGCCCCAGCTGAATTCAGCGTTGGGAAACACGGTACGGATCAAATCCTGACGCCACTGGCCCAAAGGCGCAGCCGCAGTTTGCACAAACTGGGCACCGGGCAGGGACAGCGCTTTGAACTCTGGGTGATCGGTCAAGCCCACCCACATGGCGGACAACAAAAACACATGCGTAGGCTGGTACAGACGCAGCGCGTCCATGACCGCATCGGCCTCGAAACGCGGCACCACATGCAAGCTGCCACCGGCATACAGAATGGGGCCATTCACCACCCCGAAACCGCCAATGTGAAACAAGGGTGTCGCCAGCAAGGAGCGGCTGTTGGCATCAATGCCCAGCTCCATGATGTAGTTCACCGCATTGGCCGACAGATTGCCATGTGTCAGCATGGCCCCCTTGGGGGCTGAGGTCGTACCCGAGGTGTACATGATAATGGCAACATCCTCATCCCCCACACGTCCAAAACGATGCTGCACCGGATCATCCGCACGGTGATCGGGCAAGGACTCAGGCAGGTGTTCCAGCCACTGCACGGCGCTGTTCAAGCCGCCTTCAGACTCGATCTGCTCGCGCAAGGGACGGTAGGCCGGGTCCACAATGCACACGGTAGGCTGGGCATCGTCCAGCAAGTAACGCAGTTCGGCAGCGCCGTAACGGGTGTTCACCGGCACCAGAGAAAAACCGCCTACGGCCGTGGCATGCAGCAAGGCCAGATAATCGATGGAATTGGGCGTCATGATGGCCACCCGATCCCCTGGCTGTACACCCAAACCTTTCAAATAGGCCGACAAGGCGCGCGCACGGGCGCAGAACTGGCCAAAGGACAGGGCCTGGCGTTCGTCCGAGACCGCTACCTTGTCGGGGTAGCGTTCGGCATTAAACATGGCGACCTGGTAAATATTAGGCATGATGCGAAGCCTCTGCGGCATGGCCCAGATAGGCCGCTGCAATCTGTGGGTTATTCATGATTTCCTTACTGTCGCCTGCCAGGCTCAAACGCCCGGTTTCCAGCACCACAGCATGCTTGGACAACTTCAAGGCCAGTCTGGCGTTTTGCTCCACCAGCACAATCGTGGTGCCGTCCTGGCTGATCTGGCGAATTGCGCGCGCCACTTCCAAAGTGACCGCCGGGGCCAGCCCCAAAGAGGGTTCATCCAGCAAGAGCAGACGAGGCCGGGACATCAGGGCACGGCCAATCGCGCACATTTGCTGCTCGCCGCCCGAGAGATGACGACCCTGGCTTTGCTCGCGCTCCAACAGGCGCGGAAAGTAGCCATAAATACGCTCCAGATCCACCGTAATGTCGACCTGATCGCGACGCAGATACGCCCCCATCAAGAGGTTCTCGCGCACCGTCAGTTCGGGGAACAGGCGACGACCTTCAGGCGACAGCGCGATGCCCAGATTCACACGGCGCTCTGCGCTCAGGTTCTGGATAGGCTGGCCTTCCAGCAGGATTTCTCCCCCGGCAACCGGTACCAGACCGCTAATGGCTTTCATCAGGGTCGATTTACCCGCGCCATTGGCTCCGATCACGGCGCACACACTGGCTTCTTCCACCGCAAAACTGACCTTGTCCAAGGCCCGTACTGCGCCATAGGACACGCTCAAGTCCTTGATTTCCAGCATGGGCGCAGGCTTGCTGACCTTGGCAGCTCCCTGACCAGCTGGAGCGACCGAAGCCGAGTGTCCCGTCCCGTTTTGCGCAGCGCGGGCTTCCACTGCTGGCTCCAGCCCAGGTTCCTTGTCCAGATCCGCACCCAGATAGGCTTCAATCACCCGCGGGTCCTGGCGCACTTGTGCGGTCGGGCCTTCGGCCAGCAAACGACCATTGACCAGCACCACCAGCTTTTGGCACAGGCGCATCACCAGACCCATATCGTGCTCGACCACCACCACATCAATGCCACTGGCGTGAATGCGTTCGATCAGATCGGCCATGGCCACGGTTTCCACCGGGTTCAGGCCAGCAGCGGGCTCATCCATTAAAAGAAGGCGGGGCATGGCTGTCAGGGCCATGCCCACACCCAAAATCTTCTGCAAACCGTAGGCCAACGAATCGGCCTGCTCATCGGCTACAGACTCCAGCCCAATCAAGGCCAAGGCTTGTTCAGCCTGCCGCGCGGCCTCTTCGCGGCCACGACGCACACCCCAAGGGTTGAACAGCGACCAGGGCGAAGGAAACTGACGAAACAGAGCCGCGCGATACAGGTTTTCAAATACCGTATGGCCTGCAAATACATGCGTCATCTGGAAGGTACGCACCAGACCCTGGCGCGCCAGGGACGCGGCCGGGCGACCCGTAATCGCGGCACCATCCATGGTGACAGCACCCGCGCTGGGCTTGGTCGTACCGGCAATCAGATTGAACAGCGTGGTTTTACCGGCACCGTTGGGGCCGATCACGCCGGTAATCTGGCCCGGGGCCGTGCTGAAGGACACCTCGTCCACCGCACGGATCCCACCAAAATGTCGGCTAAGACCCTGAACATTCAATTGCACGCTCATGCTGCCTCCTTGCGCGCGCCGCGCCACTTACGCCACAGACCCGCCAAACCTTGCGGCATGAACAAGAGCAGCAAAATCAAAGTCAGGCCATAGATCAGGCGCTGATACTGCTGCAAGTCGCGCAGCAATTCGGGCAGGGGGATCAGGATTGCGGCCCCCACCACGGCACCAGCCAGGGCACCCACACCACCCAGCACATTCATGATGACGGCATTTACCGCTGTCCAGAAACCGAAGGAATCAGGCGAGATATAGCCTTGGTAATGGGCATACAAGCTGCCTGTCCAGCCGGCAATCAGGGCGCTAAGGACAAACACACTGACCCGAAAGCGCAGCACATTCAAACCACCGGAACGCACCAGTTGCTCGTTCTGATGCAAAGAGTCCGCCACCATGCCCCATTCGCGGCGGTACAAGGCCCGCAGCACGAAATACACCACCAAGGCAAAGCTGACCGTCACCAGATAAACGCCGTAACGCCCTTCAGGAATCGGCAAGCTGGCTTGCAGGGACGGAATCTGCCCAAAGCCGTTATTGCCGCCAAACAGTTCGTGGAACTCGATAAAGCACAGCACCACGGCTTCGCCCAGGGCGAAGGTCAAGAGCGCGAAATGCACGCCCTTGATACGCATAAAAACAGGGCCGGTGATCACAGCTAATGCTGCCGTCAGTACTCCGGCGCCCAAAAACGCGGCTGGAAAGGACCAGCCATAATCTCGACTCAAAATGGCCGAGGCATACGCCCCCAGCCCGAACAAGGCGCCATGCGCCAGCGAGAGCTGGCCGATGCGCAAAACCAGATTCATGCTCATGGCCAGGCAGGCGTACAGCGACACCATGATGGCCAGATGCAGGGCAAAGCGAGGCTGTCCGGCCCACACGGGCCAGCCCAGCAGCACCGCGACCACGACGGCATGCCAGACCCATTGCAGGGCGCCATCGCGCGGATAGAACGAAGCAGTTTTGATCGCGCTCATGACGATTTCCCCATCAAACCGCTGGGTTTGACCAGCAACACGGCCATCACGATCAGGAAGGACAGCATGGTGGCCACGGTCGCGTTATAGAAGGTCGACGCCACGGCCTCGGTGACACTCAGAATCAGGGCGGCAACCACTGCACCGGGCAAGCTGCCCAGACCACCCAGAACCACAATAATGAAGGCTTTCACCACCACGGCTTCGCCCATATAGGGGTGCACGGTGTAGACCGGCGCCATCAGGGCACCCGACAAACCGGCCAGGCCGCAGCTCAAGGCAAAGGTGAAGGCCATGATCTTCCAGGAACTGACGCCTTGCAGACGTGCCACTTCCCGATCCTGCGCCACCGCGCGTATTGTCATGCCGATACGGGTACGCTCGATCAGAAAATAGAAGGCAGCCAGCGCCAGCACACTCATGCCTACGATCAGCAATTGATCCTTGGCGAAAAAGGCTTGGCCAATTTGCCAGGCACCTTCCACCGGACGGCGTACCGATTGCTCGTCCACCGAGAACAACAGCGAGATCCCGGCCTGCAAGGTAATCGCCAAAGCCAGGGACATGATCATGCCGCCCATCTCGTCGCCCACAAAGCGACGGAACAGGCCACGTTCAGCCAGTAAACCCAGGAACCCCACCAGCACGGCAGCGGCCGCGATAGAGGGCAGGTAGGGCCAGCCAAACTGACCATAAAACACATACATGGCGTAGGCGCCCAGCATGTAAAACTCGCCGTGAGCGAAGTTCACCACCCGCAAGATGCCAAACACCAGCGTGAAACCCAGGGCTACCAGGGCGTACACGAAAGTGGACATCAGGGCGATGATGGCGATTTGCATTGCGATCTGCATAATTGCTAACCGTATCAAGGTGCACTCCACCGCCGTGGCGGAGTGCGTACTGAAACAAAACCGGTAATTAGCGGGCGTCGAACTTGTTGATGACCTTGGCCTTGCCGCCCTCGATCACACCCAGGTAGGCCGGGGTGGCGATCTGGTGGTTCACGCCATAGACATCCTTGCCGCCCCACACAATCGCGCCTTGAATACCATCAAAGCTGCTATTGGCTTCAATGCGGGCACGCACGGCATCGGTATCGTCCACGGTGCCAGCTTCGTTAATGGCCTTGAACAGCAGGCGGGTGGCATCGTAGAAGTAGAAAACGAAGTCATCCATGCTGTTGCTGTGGACCTTGGCGTAAGCCTGGCTCAGCTTCTGGTAGGGTTCGCTGGACGGATCGGCAGACAAATACACCAAGGTCCCTTCCGCATTGTCCGCACCGGCAGACTTCACGGTTTCAGCCACGTTATTGCCGCCAAACTTGGTGAACTGGCCTTTGAAGCCCATTTCACGTGCCTGACGTATCACAATACCGGCCGGGCCGGGTGGCACCGTATCCAGTTCGATGAAGTCCACGTTCTTGGCCAGAATGCTGGTCAGCAAGGTGCGGAAATCGTTTTGCGAGCGCTCGAAGAACTTGGTTTCAGCCACGTCGTAACCGGCGTCCTTGTATGCAGCGGTCTGGATCTTTTGCGTACTCCAGCCGGTTGCATCGTTAGGCGACAGGATCGCCAGACGCTTCAGCTCGGGGCGTTCCTGCTTCAACCAGCCGATCAGCTGACGGTTGTATTCGTACTGCGTAGGCAGCACGCGGAACATGTATTGCGTATTCGCATCCAGCACTTCGGTCGAGTAGCTGTTGGACAGCATGATGACCTTGTTGCGCTCGGTAATCGGCTTCATGGCCATGACCGAAGCCGAGCCAATCGGGCCGATGATGTATTTCACTTCATCCTGATCGATCAGACGGTTGGTGGCGGTTACTGCATCCGCTGCCTTGTAGTGGTCGTCGTAGGTCAGCACTTCAACCTTGTACTTCTTGTCGCCCACTTCCAGGCCGCCGGCCTGATTGATTTCATCCACGGCGATTTTCACGCCACCATCAATAGCCAGCCCCCAGGGCGCGCCTGGACCTGTCATGCCTCCTACCACACCCAGCTTGAGCGTTTGAGCCTGCGCGCCCAGCGCGGCCACCATCCCTGCTGCTGCCAGTACACTCCGTATCCCGTTTTTCATGGGCCTGCTCCTATTAATTGACCGGACATAATTGTTGTTTGATACGAACAATATAATAAGGAGCCGATACTTGTCTATGGAAATATGGATTGATAATGACCTTATAACCAGCACCTACAGGGGGATACGCACCAATTTAAGGGAAAACACCGACGTGGGTTGTCGGTTTATTTGTACGGACTTTAGTCTATATATTTATATGGAAAAGTCATGGCCTGGGCATGTATTTCGCTAGATAGCCGGGTTGAAACTACCTGCTGGCAGACATAAAAAGGCCGCTTTCCCTGACAGAAAGCGGCCTTGAGGTCCTGCTACTCCTACCAGTCATTCATAAAGACACGGACTGCATGTATTGATCAAAGCGCGCTTCCGCGAAGCGGAACCACAGCAGCTCGTCCTTTTGGAACGCCCGATAATCCGCATAAATCGTTCGCCATTGCGGATTGCTTGCATTCAGTTCGGCATACAGTTCCTCACTCGCCTTGAATGAGGCATCCAGCACTTCCTTGGAGAAAGGCAAGACCTTGGCTCCCTGACCAACCAGTTCCTTCAAGGCACCTGGGTTACGGGCATCGTATTTCGCCTGCATATCCAGATGCGCATACGTGCTGGCTGCCGAGACAATATCTTTGTAGTGCTGCGACAAACCGTCATACGCTTTCTTGTTGACCAGCAGATCCAGCCCTACTGAACCTTCCCACCATCCTGGGTAATAGTAATAGGGCGCGACTTTGTGAAAGCCCAGTCGCAAGTCGTCATAGGGTCCCACCCACTCGGCGGCATCAATAACGCCTTTTTCCAGTGCCTGGTACACCTCGCCACCGGCGATATTTTGTGGAATGCCACCCAGCTTCTCGATGACTTTACCGGGCAAACCACCAATCCGGATCTTCAGGCCCCGTATATCCTCCGGGGTATTGATCTGCTTGCGAAACCAGCCGCCCATCTGCACACCGCTGTTGCCACAGGGGAAGTTGACGATGTTGTAGTTGGCATAAAAGTCGCGCGTCAGCTTCAAGCCATTGCCGTGGTACATCCAGGCCGTCAGCTGGCGAGAGTTCATGCCAAATGGAATGGCACAGCTCAAGGCAAACGCTTCATTCTTGCCAAAGAAATAGTAGGGCGCCGTGTGAGCCGCTTCCACCGAGTTCTGTTCCAGCGCATCGACCACACCCATGGCCGGCATCAGTTCCCCGCCCGCATGCACGGAGATATTGAACTTGCCATCGCTTAGCTCGCGCACTTTCTGCGCAAAGACTTCCCCACCGCCATAAATCGTATCCAGGTGCTTGGGGAAGCTGGATGCCAGTCGCCAGCGCAAATTCTCTTGCGCCTTGACGACCGCAGGGGCCATGCCACTGGCCACAATGCCGGCCAGGCCGGTCAGTTTCAGCATTGCTCGTCGTTCCACGCTTGTGTCTCCTCGTTTTATTTATGCAAAGTCAGCAGCTTGCCCCCAACGGATCAAGCTGCCTGCGGGACGGATCAATCAAACATATCGGGCTGGGTGCGCAACAGGTTTTCCCAAATCGGCTGAAAGTGCAGCCAGCCAATGTATTCGCTCCCTACGTGCTCACGGCTGTAACGGGCGCGCTCGGGGGTCACCAATGTGGGCGTCATGCCGGTTGCAGCAATCATCAATTGCTGCTGGCAGCAGCGTTCCAGCGCAATGAACCAGAAAGCGGCGGCTTCAATGCTGTGGCGGCTGGCCGTCAGCAAGCCATGGTTCTGGTGGATGGCCGCCTTGACGCCAGCAAAGGCATTAGCCACTTTGTGACCAGCCTTGGTTTCCACCGCCACCTGACCGGCTTCTTCGCGAATGACGACATGGTCTTCAAAAAAAGCGGCAGCATCCTGCGTAATGGGCAGAATTTCCTGACCCAGCGAGGCAAAGGCAGTGCCATAGACGGTATGCGCATGACACATGGCCACAATGTCAGGATGAGCCTCGTGCACGGCGGCATGCAGTACGAAACCTGCGCGGTTCAGGGCGTAATCCCCTTCCACCACCTTGCCTTCATGGTCAGCCAGGATCAGGTTCGAAACCTTCACGTCAGCAAAGTGCACGGCCATGGGATTGGTCCAGTACAGGCTGGGATGCTCGGGATCGCGAATGGTCAGATGGCCTGCAAAGCCATAGTCCAGACCATGCAGGGCAAAGGCACGGCAGGCGGCCACCAGGCGCTGCTTCAAATGCGTGCGCGCCTCTTCAAAAGAATCAAACTGGGGCTCTTCCGGGTAGATCAGGCCTTGCTGTTCGGGCTGATAAATCGACTTTCGGCCCGTCATGGCCAAAATTTCATTGATATCGGGTTTAGCGTTCATGGGAAGGTCTCCTTCGGGTTCGGCAAGATGTTGCGTTGCCCGCACGCCAGCCCATCCAGCGCAGCGTACGGGTGAAACGTAAAACCATGGTAGAGGTCGAAAACCATGAATGACAAACGAAGCTTTTTCAGCTATTGATTAAAAATATTCACCTGTTTAAGGCACCCTCATGCGAGCCATCCCTAATTTCGCCTGGCTACGAGCCTTTGAATCGGCCGCCCGGCTGGAGAGTTTCAGCCTGGCAGCCGATGAGCTGCACCTGACTCCTTCCGCGATCAGCCATCAGGTCAAAAGCCTGGAAACTCATCTGGGACGCAGTCTGTTCGTCCGTCACAACCGACGTGTCAGCTTGAACAGCCAGGGCCAGGAGTTCTATCGGGAACTGACGCCTTTGTTGGACAAGCTGGCCCGACTTTGCGAGGACACACAGGGCGAGGGCGGGGGTACGCACGCCTTGACCGTGCATTGCGCTCCTAGCCTGGCGGTGAAGTGGCTGGGACCACGTCTACATGCCTTCATGCGGGATCACCCCGGACTGGCTATCCATTTGCGCACGGATGCCACGCCGCCCGATCTGCACCAGTCCACCGACATTGACTGCGTGATCAGCTACGGACATGCCCCCAGCCACGACCCCAGGCTGGTGGTGGAGTCGCTGCATCCTGAACCCCTGTTGCCTTTATGCTCACCCAAACTCTATGCCAGTCTGGCTCTGCATCAGCCCTGGTACCTGCATTTGCCCTTGATCGATTCCACCATCAGTCCGGTCAGCTGGGCCGACTGGTTTGGCAGCAATGGCATGGCCGCCTCCCCCGGTCCACGTCTGTCCTTTGACCGCGGTGCCATGGCAGTTGCAGCAGCGGTGGATCAGTTGGGTGTCTGCCTGGAAACACAGCGTTTTGCCGAACGCGAACTGGACAATCGGGAACTGATCGTCTTGCCCGCCCCCAATGGTCGCAGCCTGCAACGCGAGATGCATTTTCTCTACTACCGCAACCACCGCGACACGCTCAAACGCGTTGAACACCTGCGTGAATGGCTGCTGCGCGAGGCCAGCCTGACCCCGATGCGCTAAGCAAAATTTCTGTCCTAGGGATTTCCCCCGACCTGCCAATTTTTCCTTGACACCTCGAATATCGCCCCACAATACTGAACTCTGTATACAGAACACAGAACTCACAAAAAGGAGGCAGTATGAAGGTGTTTTATGACAAGGACGGCGATCTGGCCCTGGTGCAGCAACGCCGGGTTGCCATCATCGGCTACGGCTCTCAAGGCCATGCTCACGCATTGAATCTGCGTGATTCTGGCGTGGAAGTGGTCGTGGGTTTGCGCCCCAACAGTGCCTCGCGTCAAAAGGCCGCCATTGCCCGTCTGGCTGTGGCAGACATCGCGTCTGCCGTTCAACAAGCCGACATCGTGATGCTGCTGCTGCCTGACGAGGACATTGCCCGCGTCTACGAGCAGGAAGTCGCTCCCCATATCCGCCCCGGCGCCACACTGGGCTTTGCCCACGGTTTCAACATCCATTACGGTCAGATCCAGCCCCGCGACGATCTGGACGTCATCATGGTCGCCCCCAAGGCACCCGGCCACACGGTGCGCTCCACCTATGTGGAAGGCGGCGGTGTCCCCCACCTGATCGCCATTCATGCCGACCGTTCCGGTCAGGCTCGTGACTTGGCCTTGTCCTACGCCATCGCCAATGGCGGCGGACGCTCCGGCGTCATCGAAACCGATTTTCGTGAAGAAACCGAAACGGATTTGTTTGGCGAGCAGGCGGTGCTCTGTGGCGGCATGGTGGATCTGGTCAAGTGTGGCTTCGAAACCTTGGTCGAGGCGGGCTATGCCGAAGAAATGGCCTATTTCGAATGCCTGCATGAACTCAAGCTGATTGTGGACCTTCTGTACGAGGGTGGCATCGCCAACCTGAACTACAGCATCTCCAACAATGCCGAGTTTGGCGAATACCAGGCCGGTCCACGCATCGTGACCGAAGACACACGCCAGGCCATGAAAGCCTTGCTGCGCGACATCCAGGACGGCACCTATGCCAAGAATTTCATCCTGGAAAGCCGTGCCGGCCAACCTTCCTTGAATGCCCATCGACGCCTGAACCAACGCCACCGCCTTGAAATCGTCGGCGAGCAGCTGCGCGCCATGATGCCCTGGATCAGCGCCCAGGCGCTGGTCGACCGAAAAGTAGCCTGACCCTTTCCACCATTGATCTGTACACGAGGACGACATGACCGAAAAGAAACTGATTCCCTACGGCGGCTATTACACCAACCGCATTCCTGATCACGACCCTGAGTTGACCGAAGTCGGCCCAGGCACGCCCATGGGCGAGTACATGCGCCGTTTCTGGCATCCCGTCTGCATGGCCGCGGAACTGACTGACACCCCGCGTTTTCTGAAAATCATGGGCGAAGAGCTGGTCGCCTTTCGCGACAAAAGCGGCCAGATCGGCCTGCTGCACGCCCACTGCGCCCACCGTGGCGCCTCCCTGGAATACGGTGCCATCCAGGAAAAGGGCATTATGTGCTGCTATCACGGCATGGTGTTCGACGTAGACGGAACCTGTCTGCATGTCCCTTACCCCAAAGGCGAAGAGGCCGAGGGCGAAAAATACGCCTGCTCCATCCGTCAGGGAGCTTACAAGGCCTTCGAGCGCCATGGCCTGATTTTTGCCTATATGGGCCCGCCCGATGCCGAACCTCCTTTCCCCGAATGGGAGGAAAACTTCACCGTCATGCCCGGCGATGAACTGGTGGCTTTCAGCAACTTCCAGCACTGCAACTGGCTGCAAGTGCAAGACAATGCTGCTGACAACTTCCACCCCACTGCCTTGCACGCTGCCAAGAACGTGGTAGGCGGCAACTACCAGGGCACCACCTTTGACGAAGTAGGCGCGGCCTCCATGGAAGTGGCGCCCGACATGCAGTTCATCCCTGTACACAATGGCCGCAGCCTGGCCTGCGCGGGTGCGCGTCGTGCCAGCAAGGACAATCTGTTTATCCGTGTTCAGCACCAGGTCCTGCCCAATCTGAGCCTGCATGCCTACACCTCCGAAGACGGTGCCCAGCAAAAGTTTTTCAGCCGCTTTCACATCGTGCGCTGGACCGTTCCCGTGGACGACCAGAACAGCAAGATGATTGGCTGGCGCGTCATGGGTCCTGGCATTGATACACGCGGAGTGGGTAACAAGGAGATGGTGGGCTACGAGACCATCGACTTTCTGGAAGGGCAGGTTGCCATGCGCCGTCCCGAGCGCTTTGGACAATACAAGCTGGAAGATCTGCCACCCATCCCGTCCGACCATCGTGCCCGCCACAACTACAAGGAATGCCAACAGGCACCAGGCGATTACGAGGCCATCATCAGCCAACGCCCGATTGCCGTCCATGCTCTGGAGAACCCGACCAAGTTCGACGCCGGGCTGTACATGTTCCGCAAGATGTTGCGCGATGCCTTGCGTGGCTCCAACCCTGCCGCGACCCCGGAAGGCTTTGCCCAATGGCTGAAAGATTGTGGTGGCGCCCCCAACAGCTATTGCTCGGGCAATGTCCTGGCGATTCCCGAGTCCGAGGATTTGGCCCAGGAAGTCGCACGCCGCCGACATGCCACGCGCGAAATCGTGCGCATCCTGACCTCGGCCGACAATCTGAAAGGCTCGGAGCGCGAGGCTTTCGTCAAACAGAGCATGCAGGAACTTCAACAATCGCTCAGCGCTGTTGCTGCTGAATCCTGATCGCCTGTCGCACCCGCTCCAAAGGGGCGGGTGCCCCATACGGAGAGCGCCATGAACGCCATTGCAGAACCCGCCACTCCCGTCCAGGCGGCTACCAACCCGGACGGGCTGCTGTCACTGCGGATCCGGCAAATCCGCTACGAAGCACAAGGCATCAATTCTTATGAACTCAGCTGTCCTCAGGGTGGCGAGTTGCCCGCCTTCGAGGCCGGTGCCCATATAGACGTACATATTCAACCCGGCCTGATCCGCCAATACTCGCTGTGCAACCCGCCTCATGAGCGTCATCGTTACGTCATTGCTGTCCTGCGCGATGCCAATGGACGAGGCGGTTCACGCACCTTGCACGACGCCTTGCAGGTCCAGCAGCAAGTCACCGTCAGCACGCCCCGAAATCATTTCCGACTGGACCCGAACGCACGCCGCTCCATCTTGCTGGCCGGGGGGATAGGCATCACCCCCATCAAGGCGATGGCCCACTTTCTGGAATCACAGGGCCAGCCCTTTGAATTGCACTACTGCACTCGCAGCCACGACACGGCCGCCTTTGGCTCCGAACTGCTCACATGGCAAGAGCAAGGCCGCCTGCATCTGCATCTGGACAACGGCAATCCCGCACAAGGTCTGAACCTGCAGGACTTGCTTGCCAATGCAGCTGAAGGCACCCACGTGTATTACTGCGGCCCAGCCGGCTTCATGCAAGCCTGTGCGCAGGCCAGCTCGCACTGGCCTGCCGGTTCCGTGCATTGCGAACACTTCAAGGCGCCTGAACCTGCCCCTAATGCCAATACCCTGCCTCCCGGTGCCTTCGTGGCGCAAATTGCCAGTACCGGCCAGTGCATTGAGGTTGCTCCCGATCAATCCCTGAGCGATGCCTTGACGCAAGCCGGTGTGCCTATTGCCACCTCCTGCGTATCGGGCCTGTGTGGCACATGCCGCGTCAACTACCTGCAAGGGGATGTTGATCACCAGGACTACATCCTCAGTCCCGACGAGCAAAGCCATTGCCTGACCGCCTGCGTTTCGCGCGCACGTTCGGGCGTACTGGTTCTGGACCTGTAAGGCCATCTCCTGGTCCTGGCTCCCGCCAGGGCACACCCCATTTACTTCGGGCACGCTCGTAGCCCAAGGAGTCACCACAGCACCTGCTACAACGCGGCTGGCACACGGCCGCCATCAAACACTCCCCGGCAGCACAACGACGAACACAACAATATTCGCGGAGACAAAAATGACTGCATTGAAAACCATGGTGGGGGGAATAGACCACCTGAACCGCTGTATCGGATTCATCATCAAATGGCTATTGCTGGCCACCACCATTCTGAGCGCCAGCAACGCCATCACTCGCAAGGCCTTTGACCTGAGCTCCAACGGCATGCTGGAAGCTCAGTGGTACCTGTATGCGGCTGTCTTTCTCTTGGGAGGAGGCTACGCATTTCTGCATAACAGCCATGTTCGTATCGACTTTGTTTCCACCCGCCTGAAGGCGCGGGGACGCAACCTGGTCGACATCGCCGGGATTGTTGTCGTCCTGATCCCGTTCTGTATTTTTGTCATCAACCTGAGCTGGGGATTTTTCACCGCCGCCTGGCATTCGGGTGAAATGTCCGGCAATGCCGGCGGGCTGGTGCGCTGGCCCGCCTATCTGCTGATTCCTGCCGGCTTTAGCCTGCTGTTGCTCCAGGGCTTGGCCGAGCTAGTCAAACGTATCCTGTTCCTGACAGGCAAAGGGCCGGACTGCATTGCTGAAGATAATGCCCAGGACACGCCTATTCATGTGCCCGCCCAAGCGCTATCGACCGCACAGGAGGGCGCAAGATGATTGCCACCTTTATCACGGACTACTTCGTCCCCATCATGTTCCTGAGCCTGATCGTGCTCTTGCTGACCGGCTTTCCTGTGGCCTTCGGGCTGGCCGCCACCGGCCTGGTGTTTGGCGTACTAGGCATTGCACTGGACCTGTTTCCGACCAATCTGTTCCAGGTTTTACCGCTGCGCATCTTTGGCATCATGCAAAACGAAACCATGCTGGCCATCCCCTTTTTCACGCTAATGGGCATCATCCTGGAACGGTCGGGCATGGCAGAAGACCTGCTTGAAACCATGGGCCAGCTCTTTGGTGCTGTCCGTGGTGGCCTGGCCGTTTCGGTTGTCCTGGTAGGGGCCCTTCTGGCCGCCTCCACCGGCGTCACATCGGCGGTAGTGATCTCCATGGGCCTGATCTCCTTGCCCGTCATGCTGCGCTACGGCTACAAACCGGAAATTGCTACGGGCGTCATCACCGCCTCAGGTGCTCTGGTACAGGCGTTGCCGCCGTCTCTGGTCCTGATTGTGATGGCCGATCAATTGGGCCGCTCAGTCGGAGACATGTACGCAGCAGCACTGGGCCCTGGTCTCTTGCTGCTGGTGATCTACATTACGTTCGTCATTGTTCTGGCCTTGTTCCGCCCCTCCTGGATGCCAGCACTGCCAGAACAGGCCAGAAGTCAGGTGACAGCCACTGGTGCAAGCGGACGACGGTCGCTGGGCATGTTGGTCCTGCTATGCGCCTTCATCGGGTTTACCTGGGCAGGCCTGCACAACGAAGTGATGGCCCAGGTCTTTTCCCAGCCGGCTCAGGCCCCCACGGATCAAGTGGCCATCACCGCCCTGGTTGTCGCCTCCATGAGTGCGCTGCTGTTTGCGACGGTAAATCGCGTGACAGGCTGGGGACTGCTCTCGCAGCTGGCTGAACGCTTTGTCTTTGCCCTGATCCCCCCAGTCATCCTGATCTTTCTGGTACTGGGCACCATCTTCCTGGGAATTGCCACCCCAACAGAGGGCGGGGCCATGGGTGCAATTGGCGCGCTGATACTGGCCTTGATACGCAAACGCCTGAACTGGTCCTTGCTCAATCAAGCTCTGGAAAATACCGCCAAGCTGGCTATTTTCGTGATGTTCATCCTGATCGGCTCCACCGTCTTCAGCTTCACATTCAGTGCCGCAGACGGCCACTTGTGGGTAGAGCACCTGTTTGATGCCATTCCCGGCGGCGAACTGGGTTTTGTCATTGCCGTCAGCGCCATCATCTTTGTGCTGGGCATGTTTCTGGACTTTTTTGAAATTGCATTCATTGTGGTGCCCTTACTGGCACCCGTCGCCAACAGCCTGGGCATTGATCTGATCTGGTTCGGTATCGTGATTGCTCTGGTCCTGCAAACCTCCTTTCTGACACCCCCGTTCGGTTTTGCCTTGTTGTATTTGCGCAGCGTGGCACCCCGGTCCGACTATGTGGATTCGGTTAGCCAGCAAACTATTCCAAGGGTTCGTACCCAGCAGATCTGGAAGGGCTCAGCCTACTTCGTCGTACTACAATTGCTGGTGGTAGGAATCGTCATCGCCTATCCGCAACTGGTAACGGGAGGCTTGCACAAGACAGTCAGCCTGAGCGATGAAGAAATCCTGCTCCAGCTGAACCGTCCCGCCCCCATGCTCAGCCCAGGAGCAATACAGGCAGACGACCCGCTAAGCAACCCGTTCGAGGTACAAGCGACGTCAGACCAGGACCCCATGGCGGCGCTCTTGCAATCCATGCGGACCACGCCCTGATGTAAACCCAGGGCCGCAGTCAGGCTGCGGCCTTAACTTGTTTTTTGTTTGTAGCGGAGTTCCAGACCTCATGCATGCCAAGCTTTCCGGTAAGTTGCAGGCCCGTCCACACTATGTAGACGAGGTCTACCGCATCCTGCTCGATGCCATCAGCGACGGCTCCCTGGCCCCCGGCTCGCGAATCACTCAGGAAGACATTGCCGAGCAGCTCAAAGTGTCACGTTCGCCCGTGCTGCAAGCCATCCAGCTCCTGAAAAAAGATGGATTGCTGCAAGACGCCGAAGGGCGGGGCGTCATGGTGGCCCCGCTGGATCTGGAACATATCGGGCATCTGTACCAGGTGCGGGGTGCCTTGGAAGCGTTGGCAACCAAGCTGGCGGCACGTCAAAGTGCCGTACTGGACCCGGACCTGATCCGTCTGGGCCGCAAGGTTGCTCGTGGTCATGACGTACGCGCCATGATCGAAGCCGACGAAGCCTTTCACAAAGCAATTTACGAAGCGTCGGGCAACCCCATGATCGCCGAGAGTGCACAGGTTCATTGGGTACACCTGCGGCGTGTCATGGGGGCGGTACTGCAATCGGCAGAACAGCGTCTGTCCATCTGGGACGAACATGAAGAACTGGCTGCGGCCATTGCGTCGGGCGACGAAGCGGGCGCCCTTGCCATCTGCGAACGGCATATGCACAACGCCAGCGACAAGCTGCTGACCCGCCTGCAGGAGATATTGGAACAACCGGTCTGAATCCAGGCAAAGCCACAAAAAACGCCCCTTGTTCAGGGGCTTTTTTTTTACGACAACTATTTCTGGTCTGTCAGCAGGAAAACCGGGGAGCCGCAGCCGGCTGGACCACCCCATCCGAACGTACAAAACTGCCACGCTCGACAAAGTGAGGATGTGTCACGGTTTCCGCCAAGGAAAGTACCGGTGTCACGCACGCTTCTGTCCCGGCAAACACCGCTTCCCAATGAGCCCTGGGATATCGCCCGAAAATCTCGGCAAATCGTTCTTTCATTACGGGCCAGGCGCTCTGATCATGTTGCTGGGGAAGGCTGTCCGAATCCAGACCAAGACCGTCAAGCAAGGCCTTGTAAAAACGCGGCTCAATCGCACCCACCGCCACTGCTTTATGATCAGCCGTCTGGTAAGTCGAATAGAAGGGTGCTCCTCCATCAAGCAGATTGCTGGCACGCTGATCCTGCCATTGCCCTGCCTGCCAACGACCCAAAATCGGGGCTAACATCAACAAGGCCCCATCCACCATGGCGGCATCCACAAGCTGCCCTTTGCCGGTACTACGAGCCTGCATTAAAGCGGCCAGAACGCCGACCAGCAGCAACATGCCGCCCGCACCAAAATCCCCGATCAGGTTCAAGGGTACCGCCGGCGCACCGTCTGCCGGGCCGATAGCATGCAACACACCACTCAAGGCCAGATAGTTGATGTCATGGCCCACCGTGCTGGCCAAAGGCCCGGACTGGCCCCAGCCCGTAATCCGGCCATACACCAGTGCCGGATTGTGTTGCCAGCAATCCTGCGGACCCAGTCCAAGACGTTCCATCACTCCGGGGCGCATTCCCTCTATCAACACATCGGCCTCTGCGGCCAGTTCCAGCACCCTGGCGCGTCCGGCAGCAGACTTCAAATCCACTGTTTCCCGCTGTTTGCCTCGTGTCGTGACTTCAAAACGAGGATCACGCACGATCCCCATATCAGCTGGTTCTGGCCTGGCAATACGAACCACGGTAGCCCCCAGGTCCGCCAGAATCATCCCTGCCCAAGGCACCGGCCCAATAGCCTCCATCTCCAGAACCCGTACCCCTGCCAGCACCTGATTCATAGGACGTCTCCGTAGGCGACCAGACTGCGACCATGTGCGGCACCCTCCAATTGGCGTTGCACCAGATCAGGGACATCCGCCAATTCGACGACATGCACATACGGTTCCAATAGGGCAAAGTCGGGACGCCATTCTGTCGCCAATCGATTCCAGACACGGTAGCGTTGCTCCCACGGCGCATTGGCCAGCACCCCAAAGATCTGCACACGCCGCACGAAGAAAGGCAACACACTGCCTTCAAACGTATTGCCTGCCGCATTACCCACCGAGGCAATCTGACCAGAGTCGCTCATCGACCGAAGCAGCCAGGACAGCACCGCCCCACCCACATTGTCGATGGCCGCCGCAAACCGGGCGGTCTCCAAAGGACGATTGGACTGTGTGATCGCGGTATCCAGCACCTCGCTGGCACCCAGTTGCTGCAAAGCGGGGGCCAACTCAGTACGCCGTGTCAAAGCCACGACCTCGTAGCCCGCCTGCGCCAATAGAGCAATGGTCAACATGCCTACCGCGCCATTCGCCCCTGATACCGCCACAGGGCCCGATTGTGGCGTCAACCCCTGAGCCTCGAACCTGTCCAGGGCCAAACCCACCGTAAACCCCGGTACGCCCAAAACAGCCGCTTCCCGCAAGGACAGCCCTGACGGGATTTTCTGCACATGGTCACCCGACACATGCAATTGCTGTGCAAAGCCGCCGTCCTGGGAAATGCCCATATCAAATCCATGGGCCATAACCGGATCGCCCACGGCAAAGGAGGAATTGGCCGACTCAATAATCTGGCCAACCGCCTCTATGCCACCCACACGCGGGAAGTCCCGAATGATGCGTGCCAGCCCTTGAATAGCCAGACAATCCTTGTAATTCACACCGGCATAGGCCGTGCGTATCCGGACCTCTCCTGGCGACAGGCTGACTGGAGAGCGCCACTCCAAGGCGTTACTGACCGTCTCGCCGTTTTGTCGCGTTACTAAGGCCTGAAAGTCCTTGCCATGCATCGCCTACTCCTTTTTTAAATGACGCCTTGTCCACGCAGTTCGGCCAAGGCCCCGGTATCCAAGCCCAAGGAGGCATAAATCTCGGCGTTATGTTCCCCCACCGCTGGCCCGGTGTGAGGCACGGGCATCGCACGGCCTACCACTCTGGGCACAACACAAGGCGCGGGCAGGCTGCCGTACTCCGGATCGGCCAAACGAATGATCATCTGCCGCGACTGAAAATGCGCATCAGCCTTGATGTCCTCAATATCGTAAACCTTGCTGAACGGCACCTGGAACTGGTCCAGCAGGGCACTGACCCGTTCAAAACTCAGCCCGGTGAAGCGGCGTTCCAACTCGCTATCGAGCGCCTGCATATGCTGGACACGATGAGGCAAAGTATCAAAGCGCGGGTCCTCTATCCATTCGGGGTGCCCGAGCGCCTGACAAAGCCGCTCATACACCGCCTGCGATGAAGCGACCACAGTGAAATACACCCCGTCCTGGCTGCAGTACATATTGGACGGAGCCGTATAGGTCGTACGGTTGCCCACGGCATGCCGGACCTGGCCCAACTGTTCATGCTCGACCGCCAAAGGGTCAAACAGACGGAAAAGGGCCTCTGTAGCGGCCAGATCCACCTCCACACCCCTGGCTTGCGGATCGGCGCGCAAGCGCGCAATTTCCGCAGCAATGGCAAAGGCACAGAACACACCAGCGATCGAATCCCCAAAGGGGAAATTGCCATGCAACGGCGGGCCATCGGGCATACCCGTCAAATTGGTAAAGCCGCTCATCGCTTCAAATACCCGCGCAAAGCCGGCCCGCTGGCGATAAGGCCCCGTCTGCCCAAAGCCCGTCAGACGCACCACGATCAGACGTGGATTGATGCGATGCAAAGTCTCGATATCCAAACCCCAGCGATCCAGGCTGCCGGTACGAAAGTTCTCGACCAGCACATCAAAACCCGCAATCAGCTCCAGGAAAATTTCCCTGCCGCGTGGCTTGCGTACATCCAGGGTGATGCCCTTCTTGCCGCGATTGGCCACCTTCCACCACAAGGGCTGCCCATCCTTGACCGGCTGCATGTGACGCAAGGCATCACTGCCATTGGGAAGCTCCAGCTTGACCACCTGCGCCCCATGATCCGCACACAGTGTCGCCCCGCTGGGAGCCGCAAGAACTGTGGCCATATCAAGAATACGCACCCCAGCAAGCGAGCCGGTATGGGAGTCATTTTGGTTCATGGTTGTCCGGATCAAAAAGTGATGAAGAGCACCATTTATGACCCAGCCTATCCACTCGGGCAATATAGGATTTCGCACAGCGAAACAGTCTGTCCGAATCGTTGACTCCACCTTTTGGAGAACGAATCATAAGTCCACCTGTTCGGAGAATCTGCCACGTGAACACTATTACTTTGCCCGGTTTGGTCAACCCGCATGACCTCTCGTCCGACCGCCAGTTCGCCATGAATCTGGCGCGCGGCATGGAGGTATTGCGCTGCTTCACCGTACACACTCCATGGCTGGGCAATCGCGAGATTGCCGAACGAACGGGCCTGCCCAAACCAACCATTTCCCGCCTGACCTACACCCTGACCCTGCTCGGTTATCTGGATCGGGACCCGCAGCGCCAGAAGTACCGGCTAGGGCCGGGCGTGCTCTCGCTGGGCCATCCGCTACTGGCCAGCATGCAGATCCGCCAGTCGGCCAAACCCATCATGGAAGCCCTGGCACGCAGCACGAGCTGCACGGTCAACCTGGGTATTCGGGACCGGGGCAATGTGATCTACATCGACTCGGTGCGTGCGGATACGGCCAACCATCATCTACCCGACATAGGCACTTCACGCCCGCTGCTGCCCAGCGCTATTGGACGCGCCTTGATCCTGGCTCATCCCATGGCCGAACGCACCGCCATTCTGAACTACCTGCGCATTCACGATCCACACGCCTTCGAGAGCCACCAGAAGCTATGGACCGACGACGAGCAACGCTACAAACGTGAAGGCTATTGCCTGTCCAAAGGTGACTGGCATGTCGATATCCATGCCATCGCATTGCCGGTGCGCCGCATACCCGGTGAATCACCCGTCGCCATGAACTGCACCATTGCTGCCCATCAGGCGCGCAAAGGCTATCTGACACAAGACGTACTGCCACAGCTGAAGTCGGCCGTACTGCAACTGGAGCTGGCCCAGGGCCTGCACTGACACCCCCTTTTTTCGGAGAAATCCATGATACGTGATGCCGCCCGACTCGATGCCTTGCTACATGAAGTGCGCGAGTTCCTCCACGCTGAATGCCTGCCATTGGAAGCCCTGGTGGACAAGAACGACCAGATCCCCGAAAGCGTGGTGCAGGGCATGCGAGAGCTTGGGCTGTTTGGCCACAGCATTCCCCAAGCCTACGGCGGCGCCGGTCTGACAACCGAAGAGTTGGCCTTGGTCAATATCGAAGTCTCCCAGGTATCTGCCGCTTTTCGGGCCCGCTTTGGGGGCAATACCGGCATCGCGTCCGAGTCGTTGGTCGTGGATGGAACTGAAGACCAAAAGAGGCGCTATCTGCCCCTATTAGCCTCCGGAGAAGTAACCGGCTGCTTTGCGCTGACAGAGCCCGATGCAGGCTCGGACGCCACCGCTCAAAAAACGGTCGCAGTACGGGACGGGGACTACTTCGAAATCACCGGAAAAAAGTGCTTTATCACCAATGCGCCCATTGCCGATTTGTTCACTGTGTTTGCCCGCACCGACCCCGACTCCACAGGCTCTCGCGGCATCTCCGCTTTCCTGATCGAACGCGGCACTCCAGGGCTGCACACGCCCCCGGCCTACAGCAAGATGGGTCAGCATGGCTCGCCCGTGGGTGAGGTCGTGCTGGACAAGGTACGTGTCCATAAAGACGCGATTATCGGCGGCCTGGAAGGGCAGGGTTTTCGCACCGCCATGAAAGCGTTGAACAAGCAGCGCATCAATCTGGCGGGCCTGTGCGTGGGCCCCGCATTGCGATTGGTTGACGAAATGGTGCGCCATGCCCGCACCCGTCAGCAATTCGGTCAGGACATCGCCCAGTTCCAGCTGGTGCAGCAAATGATTGCCCAAAGCAATACCGAAGCCTATGCCGCAAGAGCGCTGGTCCTGGAGACTGCCCGCAAACGGGACGCTGGCCAGGACATCACCCTGGAAGCATCCATGTGCAAATTGTTCGCCTCTGAGATGTGCGGTCGCGTCGCCGACCGGGCCGTGCAGCTTTTTGGTGGCAGCGGCTATATCGCCGACAACGTTGCTGAACGCTTTTATCGAGACGTACGTGTATTCCGTCTTTATGAAGGCACCAGCCAGATTCATATCGCCAACATCGCCAAGCAGACCCTGGCACAGGCCTGAACACCGAGCCAGACCCACACCATAATAAATCCGGAGACAATATGCGATTCCTGCACCTGCCCCTTGCCTGCCTGCTCACGGCAGCCCCATTGGCCGCCGCCCACGCTGCCTACCCCGACAAACCCATCAAAATCGTCGTCCCGTTTTCGGCCGGCGGTATTGTGGATTCCGTAGCCCGCCTGGTGGGGGAAAAACTAACCAAGCAGCACGGACAAACGGTAATCGTGGAAAACCGCACCGGCGCGGGAGGCGCTATCGGTACGGACTACGCGGCGCGCGCCCCAGCTGATGGCTATACCTTGCTGCTGGTCAGCCCCAGCCATGCCGTCACCACCAGCTTGCAACCCCGTGTCACCTGGGACCCGGTAGAGAGTTTTCGCGCTATTGCTGGCTTTGGGATTGTCCCCAATGTGATTGTGGTGCACCCCAGTGTGCCGGCACAGAACATGGCACAGCTGATCGAGCTGGCCAAAAAGAAAGATCCACCACTGACATACTCGACTGCAGGTATAGGCACATCCAACCACCTGTCTGGCGAATTGCTGGCTCAAGAAGCCCAGATTCCCCTGACGCACATCCCCTACAAAGGGCAAAGCGATGCCTTGAACGATCTGCTGGGTGGGCGCGTGGACCTGATGCCTTTGACGGCAGCCCTGGCCATGCAACATGTCAAAGCGGGCAAGCTGCGCGCCTTGGCTGTGACCACCAGCGAGCGCGCCAAAGCCTTGCCCGACCTGCCCACCGTGGCGGAATCCGCCAATTTGCCCAACTACTCCATCGGGACGTGGTTTGGCCTGGTCGCTCCGAAAGCAACACCAGACGAGATTGTGAATCAACTCTACAGCGATATGCAGGCCATTCTGGCCATGCCCGACGTACAGGAGAAATTCAATATGCTGGGTATGGAGCTGAACCCGCAATCGCCCCAGGAGTTCGACGAGTTTGTTGCCGCTGAACAGAGCAAATGGGCCCAGGTCATCAAGCAAGCCAATATCGAGAACAATTGATATGAGTCTGCTGCGTACTCCCCTGTGTGACACCCTGAATATTGCTCACCCCATCTTCGGGTTTTCTCATGAACCCGATGTGGTGGTGGCAATTGCCCAGGCAGGGGGTTTCCCTGTTTTAGGCCTGGGGCGGGATGCACCGGACGACATTCCGGCCATCATCACCAAGGTCGAACAGGCTCTGAACGGGCTGCCCTATGGCATCGACTTGATGCTGCCTGGTAAGGTCCCCGCCCAGGCAGACCCCGAAAGCATGCGTGCCAGCCTGCCCAATGAGCATCTGGCATTTGTGGAGTCCCTGCGCCAGCGCTTCAAGATAGCAGCACCCACACAGCCCAGTTTCTTTACCAGCCATGTGCGCTCGGAGGCTTTTTTTGAGGCGCAGATCCAAGCCGTACTGAACTCCAACGCTAGTGCTGTCGCCACCGCCATTGGGATACGGCCTGAGTTGATCCAGGCCGCCCGCGCACGAGGCAAAGTGACCATGTCACTGGTCGGCGCGGTACGCCACGCCCACAAGGCCATGGCACTGGGTGTAGATGTACTGGTAGCCCAAGGCTATGACGCGGGCGGACACACCGGACCGATCGGCACCATGGCGCTGTTGCCACAGATTATTGCCGTCGCAGGCAGCACACCCGTTCTGGCTGCGGGCGGTATCGCTACCGGCGCACAAATTCTGGGCTGCATAGGGATGGGGGCTCAAGGAGGCTGGTTAGGCACTCTCTGGATGGCCGCCAAGGAAAATCACACGCCACCGGCCCTGCTGCAACGCTTGATCCAGGGAGACAGCGAAGACACCGTCATCTCTCGTGCGCACAGCGGCAAACCATGTCGTGTCATCCGTAGCGAGTGGATTGACGCCTGGGCCGCAGCGGACGCACCCACTCCTTTGAATATGCCCTTGCAACAGGTTCTGACAGGCGATGTATTTGCCTCCGTTCATCAGCACAACAATCAGGATCTGATTTACGAGGCTGCAGGCCAAAGCATTTTCGGTATTCAGGAATTGACAACTATTGCCGAGCAAATGGCGGGCCTGGTCAAAGGCATGGACACCGCCTGGGCGCGCTTGCAAAGCATGGCTCAGTACACGCCCAAGGAGCCCTGATGTCTGCCCACCTTGAGGTCTCCAGCCTGCATATTGAGGACGGTATCGCCATCTTCACGCATCAACATCCGGCCTCTCGCAATGCCATGTCCGACGCACTACGAAGGGACTATATGCGGATGCTGGAGCAGCTTCGAGCCAACCGGCAGATACGGGTCTTGATCCTGCAAGGCTCCGAAGGTGCCTTTTGTTCGGGCGGCAATATTCACGAGATGGCACAACGGCATGCCGATCCACAAGCCAGCTCCCCCATGGCCACACGCCAGCGGCTGGATCACAGCAGCTCCTGGCTACGCCAATTGCTGGAACTGGATGCATTGCTGATAGCGTCTGTAGACGGGGCTGCAGCCGGTGCGGGATTCAGCCTGGCCTTGCACGCGGATTTCATTCTGTGCAGTGCACGCAGTCGCTTTCGCATGTCTTTTCCCCGCGTTGGGGCCGTCGCAGATTTTGGCGCGCACTATCTGCTCCCGCGCATGGTGGGCCTGTCAGTCGCCCGCGACCTGCTGCTGACAGGCCGCAGCCTGACGGCAGCCCAGGCAAGGCGGTTGGGCTTGGTCCATGCAGTCCATCCTTCCGAACACTTGGCCACGGCCACACTTGCATTCGCTCGCCGCCTGCTGGAAGGTCCACCCGAAGCCCTGGCACTGAGCAAACGTCTTCTCAATCTAAGCTTCGACATGAACTACGGAGCACTGTCCAACCTGGAGGCCCTGTCTCAGGCCGTATCCATGAGTACCCGCTACCACCAGGACTGCGTACAGCAATTTCAGGCCGGCCAAACACTGGCTTATGACTGGGATCGGCAAGAAAAATAAGCAAGCCGCTTATTTCATATTCGCCAACACCGCGACCGGCACAGGCTTCACAGGCGCTTGAGCCTTGTAAATTCCCACTTGATCTATACCCCTGCCCAAACGACTGGCCAGCATCTGCGCCACGGTGTGTTGGCAATAGCGCCCCTGGCACATCCCCATTCCGGTACGGCAGGCCAGTTTGATGCTGTTGATGTCCGCCACATAAGGATGGGCGTCCAGAAACTGATTCACCTCCTGTGCCGTGACTTCCTCGCAGCGGCACACCACCGTATCCGGAGTGATTGCCAGGGCCAGTGCCTCCAGCTTGGGGGCCGACAAGGCAATAACGGTGTCGGTAAAACGACGATTACGACCCAGGCGCAGTTGCAGGTCGGCAATGGTTTTTTCTATCGCTGTCACGGCAGCTGGCTGCTGTAATTCCAGCACACATTGCCACGCGGCCAGTTCACCTTGCAGATGAGCATTGAATGCCCCAGCAATGCCCGTCTGCTCTCCAGCAACCAGCACGCCTGACTGGGTACTGCGCAGCCTGTCATCATGCTGCACCAGCCAGCCGCCAGCGGCACTGTCCCACCGAACAGCGCAGCCAGCCTGACGCGCCAATTCCGTACTGGCGAGCAGGCCATAACCCACGACCACCGTATCTGCCTCTACACGTCTTTGGGTGCCCGCGATGGCGTGCCAGTTTTGATCGACGTTACATAGCGTGGCAGCCTGAACGGACTCGTCACCATGGACACGCTCTATACCCGTAGCAAAGCGCAAAGGCACACCATGACGACGCAGTTTCAACAAGATCGCCAGCAGTTGTTTAACCAGCCTGGACTGTCCTGGCAGGGCACGCGTAGCGCGCAGCATTTCCTTCATGGACGGCAAGCTGCGGGCAATGGCAACTTCGGCAATCTGTGCACCGGCATCCAGCAACAACTCAGCAACCAGAAGCAGCAAGGGATGGCCGCCCACCAACAGGAAACGCTGTCCCGGCATCAGGCTTTGACTCTTGATCATGGTTTGCACCCCACCGGCGCTGAGCACGCCCGGCAAGGTCCAGCCCGGAAAAGCTACGGGCAGATCGTAGGCTCCGGTCGCAATCAACACCCGGCGAGCTTTCAGCACGGAAGCACCCTGTGGGCCAGCAGTACCGATCTGACGCACATGTTCATCCTGCGGGTCGTCAAAAATCCCCCACACCAGGGTACTGAAATGCCACTGCACGGCCGTGGTGCCACGCGCCCATTCAAACAAGCTGTGTGAAAAAGGATAGGTGTGCATGGAGTCCGGATCCGCCGCCGCAAACTCCTCGGGCGCCTGCCTGAACACCTGCCCACCAAAGCGCGGTTGCTCGTCCACCACGGTCACGCTTAAACCCTGTGAGCTGGCAATACGGGCCGCAGACAGTCCTGCCGGACCTGCCCCCACAATCAAGAAATCCAGAATGTCAGACATGGTCGGCTACCTCGATCTGCATGCCGCTACGTACCGTGGTCATGCAACTGCGCTGCCCCTGCATACCGTCAATGGTCACAATGCAGTCAAAGCACACGCCCATATTGCACACCGGGCGACGGGGTGCACCACTGGCGGTACGGCGAAAGGCACCGACTCCAGCCGCCAGCAAGACTGTCGCCACCGTTTCACCGAGATAACAGGCTGTCTCATGACCATTGATAGTCACCACGGCAGGCTCGAAGCGCTGGCGTTTGTGCAGCAAGCGTTGTGCGTCAGGCAAAGGTCAAACTCCTAAAGCGATCAGGATCATAGGCAGAGATATCCAGGCTGGGCGGCTGGCCCAGCATCTGCGCCACCAGCAAATGGGCGTAGGTCAAACCCAGGGTGAATGCGGCTCCGCCGGTGGCAATGAACAAACCGGGGCGGTGCGGCACCTGACCCAGCAAAGGCAGCTGGTCCGACACTAAAGAGGTCACCCCGGTCCAGGAGCGCAAGACAGGCAAAGAGGCCAATTGAGGGACCACGCTGCAGGCGGTATACACGCTACGTTGCAAAGAATCCAGGTTCAGACTGGGCTTGCGTTCCAGATCCGCGATCCCGTTACGGTGATGCAGTTTGGAAGGCCAGCCGCCGCCAATCAGCACTGTGCCTTCAGCCGTTTGCTTCAAGGACAGGCGTCGCCCCACGTGCTGGAACAGATAATCCATAAAGGGGGCGGTGCGCGCAGTGGCCGTCATGGTCAGGGCAATCGGGCTGACGGGTAACTGCGAACCGGTCATCTGCGCAATACGCCCGGACCAGACACCGGCTGCAATCAGAACCTGATTGCTGCGACATTGCTCGCCACTGAGCACTTGGGCCTGCCAGTCAGAACCCACACGCTTCAAGTCCACAACCTGGCATTGGTTGACGATCTGTGCCCCCAGAGCACGCGCGGCGGCGGCCAGGGCCAGACTGGCGCGGCGTGGGTCGGCCTTGCCTTCGTCAGCACAAAAAGCCCCCATCAACACGGAGTCCGACAAATAGGGCGCTTTCGCTTGTAAAGCCGCCCGATCCAGCAGCTCGACCTGCAGACCAGCCTGGTTTTCCAGTCGGCTTTTTTGTTCCAGAACCTGGGCTTGCTGTGCCGTTTCTGCCAGCATGAAGCCGCCTTTCTGACGCACACCCACCGATACACCCAACTGATCCTCCAAAGCCCGCCAACGGGCAATGGCGTCCACATGCAAGGGCATGGCTTGCAAGGCGCGTTTGCTGGCCTCCAGGCCCGCCTCGATCATGCGGTATTCCATCTGGAAATGCAGGCTGCCCGCATTCTGGCTGGATGCCTGCAGGCCCAGCTCACCTTGTTCGATCAAGGTCACGGGCACACCCGCCAGGCTGAGGTAATAGGCAGCGGCGCAGCCCAGCAGCCCGCCGCCAATGATCAGGACATCCGTCCGGGCGGGCAGGGTGCCAGGGGCACAGGCAGGTAGGGGGGAAAGAGAATCAGGCTTGGGGCTCATAGTGTAGTGATGCGGTACACCGTTCGCCCCAGATCAAGACAAATCAGGGGACGGGCGGGGTAATCGACATGATGATTTCCGCTTCCTCCGTTCCCCGGTTCAGGTAACGGTGGCTTTGGCGTGCATCAAAGCTGATGTTCTCACCAGCTTTGACGTCAAAACTTACCTTATCAATCTCTGCAGTAATGACACCCCGGACCACATAGACACTTTCCAGGGACGGGTGCGACATATCGTCCATGGACTGTTGACCGACTTCGTAAACAGCCCGGAACACTTCCATCTCGCCATTGCCCCGGGTGAGCCGTTCATAGACGACACCCCCACGCGGGCCACGCAGCAACATGCGTTCACCCGGGCGGCTGATCCATACCGACGGCCCCTTGCTGGTATCCATGAACAAGGAAGACATGGATTCCCCAAAGATCCCGCTGAGCTTGCGCAGGGTCGTCAAACTGGGTGTGGTGACACCGCGTTCTACCTGACTGAGCAGCGTGGGCGAGAGCTTGACCATCTGCCCCAACTCCCGCAGGGACAGACCCTTGGCCACGCGCAGCTCATGAAGTCGTTTGCCTATCATTCTGAAGTCCTATGTTCGTGTAGTTATGTGTAGCCGAACTTCACGAATTATAGGGTAAGAGAGGCAGCCAAATGGTGTGCAAATGCATGTTCTGAAACTGCACAAACCGTGCAGTTTCAGTGCTGAATTCTTCCAGACTTTACACGTGTGCACAAGTACTTTACACGCAACATCGATATGGACGTCACAAACCTAAATCACAAGCCATTGTTTATAAACAATAATTCACCTAGGGAAAATACGTAGCCCAGTTTTTCAACAAAAAACTACAGGCCTAAAGTATTATTTAACCGTAAATTATGTGCAGTTTTATTGCACAATCTTGTATACAGCCCCTGTACGGGCACAAACGGAGACTTCATGACATCGCCTGTTTTGCCATTGGCTATTGAACAAATTGATCACGCCGCCTGGACCGTACCCGATCTGGATGCGGCCATTGCTTTTTATGAACGCCTGTTTGGTGCCCGCCAACTCTACCGTCTGGGGCCCATCAACAGTGCTGACCTGCCCCGTTCTGCTCAAGGCAAAGACTGGACCCACGCTCACCTGGACGTCCCCGATGCCAAGCTGGAACTGGCCTTTATGGTCCTGCCCAATGGCTTTCATATCGAGCTGTTTGCCTACACACAACCTGCCAGCGACACCCAAAAGGCCCTGAAGTCCAATCATGTAGGTGCACATCACCTGGGTTTTCTGGTGGCCGATCTGGATCAGGCAGTTGCACAACTTGAACAGCACGGCTGCACAGTATTGGACCGCATCGCCTTTGATTCTGGCCCAACCGCCGGGGCTCAATTCCAGTACTTCACCGACCCCTGGGGCAATATTTTTGAGCTGGTCCAACGCAGTCAGCCACTGAACGCCCCCCAGGGCCGTGAATGCGTGAATCCGGCATCGCTCTACAACAGCACCAACTTCGGTTTTTCGCACGCGGTCGTGCAGGACAACAGCCGCACCGTGCATCTGGCCGGACAAGTCGCCTGGAATGGTGAAGGGCAGTTAGTGGGCGCAGGCGATCGCATCGCACAAACCCGCCAGGCTTTGCAGAACCTGAAAACCGTCCTGAAAGAAGCCGGTGCCAGCCCGCGCGATGTCGTGCGTTTGCGCACCTATCTGGTCGGCCACACACCTGAAGAGCTGGGCCCGATCTGCGCACTGATCAACGAGTTTTACGAGGGGGCCGAACCGGCTGCCAACACCTTGCTGGGAGTCGCCAATCTGGCGCTGCCAGACATGCTGGTCGAGATCGAAGCCACGGCACGTCTGCCCTGAGCCAGAGGCCTCCTCTTTTCTTCAACCCATACAAGTGACACACATGAGCAAGAAACACCGGGTGAACTGGAAGGGCTACATCCCGACCACCATCACCCCTTTTGATGAAGCACGACAGCTGGATGTACCGGCACTGCACAGCATGCTGGAATGGCTGCATGCCGAGGGCATGCACGGTCTGTTTGTAGGCGGCACCACCAGTGAATGGACCAGCCTGTCCAACCAGGAACGGGTAGAGCTGTTCCGCGCCAGTGCCGACGCCATGCGCGGCAAGCTGCCGTTGCTGGCGGGCTGTACCGGCTACACACCCGCCGAAGTGGTCGCTCTTGCTCAAGAGGCTCAGGCACTGGGCTATGAAGGGGTCGTGATTGCACCGCCCCCGTATGTACGCCCCAACGACAAGGAAATCCTGGCCTTTTACCAGCAGATTGCCAAAGAAATCACCTTGCCTATCGTGATTTACAACTGGCCTGCCGGGACCGGAATCGATTTGTCGGTGGATTTGCTGGAGCAACTGAGCGATATCGATGGTGTCGTCGGCATCAAGCAATCCAGCCCCAGCATTGAACAGTTCATCAAGACGCTGTTCCGCCTGAAAGACAAGGTCCGTGTGTACGGCTTTCGCATGGACGAGCACGGCCTGTCCCTGCTGCAAAGTGTGGATGGCGACGGCACGATTGGCGCAGGCGGCGTGTTGGGCCGTTATCAGCCTGATTTTTACAACCACATCTGGCGCGGCGATATAGACGCTGCCCGCGCCTGCGGCCAGAAAGACATACAGATTCTGCAACGCTGGTACACCCCCGAGCTGATCGGCCGCTACGGCTCTTCGCCCTCGGTGCTGAAAGTTGCATTCAAGATGCGCGGCGTACCCGTGCAGCCCTATGTACGCCGCCCCATTCTGGAGGTCGAGGACACCGAGATAGACGTCATACGCCAAACTTTGGTCGATCTTGAACTGATCTAAGACCCCTGCCGCGAGTACCGCCGGTACTCGCCCCACACCCCCTTCGCTGGTACACGGCGCAGGCACTTTGCCCTGCCTGCTTTGTTGCGCCTGTTTCTTGCTGCATCACTTGCGGTAGGGGGATTGCTGCACGCTTTTTTTATCTACCACGAAGGAGAAGAGGAATTGAAAACAAGAAATAAAACCGCGGTCAGTACGGCCCTGTTTTTACTGATGGCCAGCTCGGCAGCCCACGCATCCATCACCCTGTACGGGATTCTGGACACGGGTGTTGGCTACGACATGAACAAAGGCAATAGCAGCTACAGCCGGGACCGAACCGATGCTACCGAGTTCAAGACCTCGCGTCTGGGCCCCAACAGCGGGGTGCACTTTGGCAGCCGCTGGGGTATCCGTGGCACGGAAGATCTGGGCAACGGGCTGCAAGCCAAGTTTGTGCTGGAAAGCGGCTTTGATGTGCCTACCGGCCAATCCATTCAGGGTGGTCGCCTGTTCGGCCGTCAGGCCACACTGGGTCTGGCAGGCGAGGACTGGGGCCAGGTGGATTTCGGCCTGAAGAACAATATGCCTACCGAATACTTCAGCATGGCTCACCCCTTGGGTGGCGGTGGCGGGATTGTGGGCTTTGGATCGACCTTCAGCGTGGCCAACACGGTGCGTTACGACAACCAGATCCAATACCAATCGCCCACGCTGAACGGCTTTCAGTTCGGTATTGGCTATTCCTTCAACATCAACGGCAAGCAGCACTGGGATAGCGAGCGCCCGGACGGCACCAACAGCAAGGACAGCAATATCCGTGCAGTGACCACCGGCCTGCGCTACAACAACGGCCCCTTGAGTGCCGCTCTGGTGTACGACCAACTGCACATCAATAAACAGTCTGCCAGCGGCGCACGTCCTGCTGCCGACTCCACCCGTGTCAGCGCCTGGGCGGGTGCGGCCAGCTACGACTTTGATGTGGTCAAAGTTTTCGCCGGTATCGGTCAAACCCGTGACGGTCTGTTTGCTACCCAGGTCTTTGGCCTGAGCAACGTCACCAACCCCTTGCCATCCTTTGCTGCGGTACCGGGCCTGCGGATCAACTCCTACTCCTTTGGGGTGACCACACCCCTGGCCGGTGGACGCTTCTCGCTGGGCTGGAACATGGCTGATCCACGCAACTTGCCAGAAAGCATTACCGGCCCCAATGCACAAACCAAACGTCAGCATGTGTACTCGGTGGGTTACCAGTACGACCTGTCCAAGCGCACCATGGTGTACGTATACGGCGGCTATGCGCAGAACCTGACCTTCCTGCCAGACGCACGCGCTACGCAGCTGTACGTGGCCTTCAACCACAAGTTCTAAAGCGGGATGCCCCCTCGGGGGCCATACCGTAATTCGCTGTACTGTTTTTCCGTAGATACGCGATTCTGTTCCGCGATATCTGTTTTTATACGCCCCTCTACGCTAGCCGTAAGGGGCGTTTTTTTACCACCGGGCCGCTCCCGAGGCTCGGTACCCCATGTAAAAGCGCCCCTCGATGGGGCTGCAAGCCGAAGGTACTGCTTGGGGGTATTTCTTATTGGTCGCAGCACAAAGCAGGCAGGCAACGTCAGTCGTCCTGCGTCTCCGGATTAGCCTTATAGCGCAGCCAGCCAGCAATCACACTGCCACCACCCGATCGATCCTTGGGATGGCTGCGGCCTTCATTAACCGGCACTTCCTCAAAATCGAAGGGGCTCATGCCTTCAATACAGGCCACATTCACACCATACTGCTCCGGGTTGGAGCGGCGCTGATGGAAGGTATAAATCCCGCAATGCGAACAGAAATAATGCCGGGCCTGCCCGGTGTTGAACTGATAAAGGGTCAGAGCATCCTGCCCTTGCTCCACCTGAATATCTGCCAGGTTCGCCGACACCGCCACCGCCCCGCGCATGCGGCAATACGAGCAATTGCAACGGCGCGCCGAACGCAGGCCGTCTGTCAGCTTCACATTGAAACGAACGGCTCCACAATGGCAGGCCGCTTTATGCACAGGGCGAGTATCAGGGGTGTTTTCAGTCATGAATGGCTTTGAATCACAATAAGTCCAGGGCGGGAAATGTCATGCTAAATCATGATCCGCCAGAAGCCTACAAAGGCTGCACCGCAAGACGCAGGCCCATTGCCTTCAAAATGGCCGTCAGGCTGCTCAAGGCCGGATTCCCCTTGGGGGACAAGGTCCTGTAAAGCTGCGTCGGATTTAACTGCGCCTGCTCGGCAACTGCCTGCACACCACCAAAAGCCTGTGCCAATTGACGCAACACGATCAGGAGTTCGGCCTGATCCCCGTCCTCCAAAATCTGATTGATAGTCTCTAATGCCAAGGCCGGATCACTGCGATACAGATCGGCCATAGCCTCATCATGTGATCTGCTTCTCATGGTCTTTTCTCTCCTGCCAGTCCTGCCAATAAATAAGCGCCCGATCAATATCCGCCTGCTGCGTTCGTTTGCTGCCACCACAGCAACAGCACAATCCGCTGTCCGGCTTGAGCGTAATAGACACGCAGCCCTGGCCCTACATCCAGGCGAAGCTCCCAAACACCGTCCCGACAAAACCTGTGATCGCCAAAATTGCCATGTTCCATCCGGTTCACACGTCGGATAAAGGCCACCTGAGTTTTCCGATCACGTAAACGGCCAAGCCACTTCATGTACACATCTTCCTGCGTACCAGCCGTCAAGTAATGTTCAATACGATATTGAGTCATTTTCGTTTATAGACGAATACAAAGCAATAGTAGAAGAAGGCAAAAACTTGGGCACTTGTACAAAGACCATGATGCCCTCTGCACACTCCCCATATCCGAAACATCAGTATCTTCGCCACATACGTGGTGTGTCACGGCTCAGCGTGACATGAATGTCCCCCCTAAGCTGGAACACAGCACTGAACAACAAGGCTCAACTAAAGACTGTTAAGCAGGAGGCACAAAAAAACCGGGCCAAAGGCCCGGTAAAAGTGGTGTGTCTAATGAAAGACAGAGATAACTCAATTCCTTGCCAGCGCAACCAGACGCGCTGACAGTACGGATTCTTTATCAGCCAAGGCCGCGATCACGTTGTAGTGATTTGTTCCCGGCAGGCTGCGGTACACCGCATCCACTCCTTGCCTGGACCAGGCCTTGGCCAGTTCCTGGCTTTGACGATGAAACTCCGAGGTTTCATCCCCCCCTACCCAGGCCTCGAAAGGCTGGCCATGTGCAGGGGCAGGCCAAAACAAGGGGCTGGAGGCTCGGGCGGTTTGAGCATTGAGCTGCAAGGCATCATTAATGCCGATATGCGTCAGCGGTTCCAAGTCATACAGGCCGGACAAGCCCAGGCCCGCCTGCAATATATCGCCAGGCAAATCCGGCGCAAAACCAGGCCAGTCGGTGGCCAGCAGACAGGCTGCCAGATGCCCTCCTGCCGAGTGGCCTGCCACCACGATCGGGCGCTTGAAACGTCGCCAGACCGTCGCACAAGCCAGGCGCAGTTCATCAATAATCTGCGCCACGCTCGCCTGCGGGCACAAGGTATAGGTGGGCAATACCGTAATCAGGCCGTTATCCACGCTGCCTTGTGCCAGATGGCTGAAACGACGCTGGTCCATGGATTGCCAATAACCACCATGAATGAACATCAGCACCGCCACATCCGAGCGCTCCACAACCGGAAAGTGAATGTCCATGACATTACGCGTTTCCGGGCCGTAAGGCTGATTGGCTTCATGACGCGAACCAGCCCGAAACTGCTCGGCCAACCCCGACCACGAGGCCACAATCTCCTTGTGATCGGGCACATGCCAACTGGCGTTGTACTCACTTTCCAGATGCTGTGTCATGACGGGTTTAGTCCTTGGGAACGCCCAGTTCGGCCGCTACGCGATCCAGCTCGGCACGGTAGAAGTTCAGCGCTTCCTGAGCCTCCACACCCTTAGCTTCGCTCAACCATTGCTGCTCAATCACCGCCAGCTTGGTCTTCATGGCTTCCAGCTGCTCGCCTTCAATGCGGTGCACCTTGATGCCTTCAGCGCTCAAGCGATCAAAAGCCGCCATATTGTTCTTTTGCCAGATACCCGAGAAACGTTTGACCAGAGCTTCACCCGACAAGGCATCAATCGCGGCACGGTCGGCCTCGCTAATACGCTGCCAGCTGCGCTCGTTAACCACCATGAACTGGCTGGAAGCGGAGAAACCACCGGGCAGGACGAACAGGTTCGGCATAAAGCGCGCCAGATTGAAGTCGATCACTGTGGTGTAGTTCTGGAACATGCCATCAATAATGCCGCGCGAAATCTGGTCATAGGCTTCGGTCAGCGTTGAGGAAATCGACACCAGCCCCAGCAGCTTGGCGATACGCTCCACCAGCACACCGGGAATACGGATCTTGGTGCCATCCAGCTTGTCCAGGCTGTCTACCTTGGCAGCGGTCCACAACTGGTACGAACCAGGAACCCACGCGCCCAGTAACTTGGTACCGGCGTGCTCGTTCTTGCCCATGAAGTACTTCTGGTAGGTGCGCCAGTAGGCCAGCGAATTCACCTGAGCGTTCTCGGCCGTCATGGGCAGCTCCACCATTTCCGTCAGCTTGAAACGCTCCGGGGTATAGGAGTGCACACCAATCGTCATGTCCGCCACGCCATTGCGCACCAGGTCGTAGTGCGAAGCAGGGGTGCCCAGGGGCGGCAGAACCTGAATCTTCACCCGTCCTTCCGTGGCCTGTTCCACATCCTTGGCCCAGGGATTCAACATCTCGGTCACCATGGGATGGGTGGGTGGCAACCAGTTGGAAAAACGCAGCGTGACGTTTTGTGCCTGCACGCTGGTGCTGGCTGCCAGGGCGACTGCCGCTACCCCCACCCATTTGCTAACTTGCTTAATCATGCTTATTCCTTCGAGAAAATCAGATTCAAAAAAAATGGCTTACATCAATGAGGGCAGAAACAAAGCAATGCCAGGAATGCCAATCAAGAGCGCCAGGCGCAGCAGATCAGCCAAAACAAAATAGATAACGCCTCGGTAAATGGTGCCCAGCGACATGGACGGCACCACGGAATTGAGCACGAAGACGTTCATCCCCAAGGGCGGTGTGATCAGGCCCACTTCGATCAAGGTCACCACCAGAATGCCGAACCAGATCGGGTCCAGGCCCAGGTTCGTGATCAATGGGAAGACAATGGGCAAAGTCAGCAGAAGCATGGACATGCCTTCCAGCATGCAGCCCAGGACCAGGTACAACACCACGATGCCCAGCACGATGCCCCAGCCCGGCAAGTCCCATTGCTGGACTGCATCGGACAACATGGCGGTAAAGCCGGCCACGTTCACAAAAGTGGTGAAGATTTGTGCGCCCACCATAATCACGAAGATGGCGGCACTGGTCATGGCGGTTTCACGCAAGGCACCCATCAAGCTCTGCCAGGAGAACTTGCGACGCCAGATCATGATGAGCAGGGCGCCGACCGCACCAATACCGGCCGCTTCAGTCGGCGTGAACAAGTTGCCGTAAATCCCGCCGATGACCAGCAGGAACAACAGTAAAACGGCACCGACACTTTTCAGGCCGCGAATACGCTCCAGCCAGGAACTGCGCTCTCCCGCCGTTGCCAGACCGGGAGTCATGCGAGTGGCCACCATCACCGCAACGATATACAACACCATGCCCAAAATACCGGGCAACACGGCTGCAATAAACAGCTTGCCAATATCCGTGCTGGTCAGCACGCCATAGACAATCAGGGGCACGCTGGGCGGGATCATGGCACCCAGAGTACCGGCTGATGCAATAGCGCCACCTGCCAGGGAATCGGCATAGCCGTAGCGCTTCATGGAGGGATACGCGACCCGGGCCATGGTGGCCGTCGTCGCAAAGCTGGAACCGCATACGGCCGAGAACATGCCGCCCGACAGCACTGTGGCAATGGCCAGACCGCCACGACGATGACCGACAAAGCGATAGGCCAGATCGAACAGGTCTTTGGAGACATCCGCCCGTGTCACCAGATTGCCCATCAGGATGAACAGCGGGATAACAGACAAGTTGTAGTTATGAACCAGGCGATACGAGGTTTCCGCAGCCATATAGGCGGCCGGACCCCAATCAACCACATAGGCAAAGCCACCAATACCAACCAGAGCCATCGCCACCGCGATGGGTACTTCCAGGACCATGAGCACGATCAGGATGATCATGCCAGTGACAACGACAGTCATTATTTTTCCTCAGCGAGCTCGTCGCCGTCGGCACTGAACAGTGCGGCCAGCGTGGACAGGGCGCACATCACCGCTGCAAAGTAAGCAAAAGGCGCCAATGGCAGGTCTGCAAATACCGCGCGCGAATTGGTCTGCGCAAACTGTGTACCCAAGGCCCACAGGTGATAAGCCAGAAAGGCCATCAGCATGCCTGTCGCCACACGACTGCACCAGCGCAACAGACCTTGCACCAGCACGTTCTTGCCCACCAGAGAGCGCAGCAAGGACACTTTGACGTGCTTGCCACTCAAGGTGACAAAGGGCAGGGCGGCAAACACCATCACCCCGACCAGCACCTCGGTTAATTCAAAAGCGCCAGACAGCGGCCGCACGAAGCTGCGCATCATGACATCGGCAAAGGCCACCGCCATCAAGGCCAGAATGGCCAGCGCGGACAGCCCGAACATCCAACTACAAACATGACGCAAGAAACGGGTCTGCATCAATCTCCTCCCCTCTATAGGCATTGCGTGTAAATTTCAGTGCCTCGTGTAAATTTCGTGCATTAAATGTACACAAAATTTACCCAAAAACAGTGTGATATTACTTTAAACCTCTAGTTTTTTGAAAAAAATAAGCTTGGGGTTTTCCATTAAATATTTATAAAAATCCTGAATACACAAGGGTTTCAGAGCCTTATTATGAAACCCGGGAAAAGAGCTTGCAGGAAAAAGACGGTCGTAAAGTGCGTGCACAAATACTTTACAAAAACAGGAGTAAATGTACAGAAGCGGCTTTCAGGAGGAAAAGGTGTACAGAGAACGAAGCTGGACCCAAGCTTCAGGCTTGCATGAAAGCGGATTACCCCTTGTTATTGAAGGGATATTCTGAGCAGAAGATTTGCCTCCTCCCCGTGCCCGGCCTACCATCAAGACGCTTCTGTTTTCGCTTCCGCTTTATTACTGACCAAGAGCCCGAACCATGCCCACCCTACGTCCCGCCCAACTTGCCGACATTGGCACGATTGGAGATATGTATGCCGAGCTATTCGCCCACATGCATCATTTGCAGCCGCACTACTACCTGCAAGCACGGCAGGACGAAGGCTTTATCCAGTCCATGATCGAGTCGGACCAGGCAGCCTTGTTTGTGGCCGAGAAGGACGATCAGGCGCTGGGTTTCATTATTGTTCAGCAGCAAAAGACCCCGCCGTACAACTGCATCACGCCGCATGACTTTGCCTATGTGATTGATCTTGTCGTAACGGAATCGGCACGAGGCATGGGACTGGGCAAGCTGCTGATGCAGACCGCCCAGGAGTGGGCACACGTGCGTGGACTGGACTACATCGAGCTGGGAGTCTTGAGCAATAATCGGGGCGCTATCGCTCTGTATGAGCAACTGGGCTATGAACACAACACCAGCATCATGCGCAAGACGCTGAAATAAGACAGGACACCGCGCCATCAGACCCTTTGATGATTGATGCAGGTACAAAAAAGCGCTCAAACAGAATGTGTTTGAGCGCTTTTTTTGACTGGTTTCCCAATGTCAGGACATCAAAGCCTTGGCCTTGATACACCTTTGACTTATCAAAGCCAGAACCAAGGACCGGGGGCTTAGCCTTCTTCTACAAACTGCTGCACCTCGGCCGGCGTTAAGTAGCGCGCCTCACCCGGCTCCAGACTGTCATCCAGGGAAAGCGAGCCAATGCGCTCGCGATGCAAGGTCTGAACCAGATTCCCCAGGAAAGCAAACATACGCTTCACCTGATGGTATTTCCCTTCCTGGATGGTCAGCCGCGCAGTACGTTCATCAATGCGTTCCAGCACGGCTGGCAGCGTTGGTTTGTCCTCGCCATTCAACAAGATACCGGCCTTGAACAGTTCTTCTGCATTGTCAGGCAAAGGCTCTGCCAAGGTCGCCACGTAGACCTTATCGCACTGATGGCGGGGCGAGATAATACGGTGCGTCCACTGGCCGTCATCCGTAATCAAAATCAAGCCGGTGGTGTCCACATCCAAGCGACCGACGGTGTGCAAGCGCTCGCGCTTTTCTACATCGATCAGCATCATCACGGACGGGTAAGCACTATTTTTAAGGCTGCACTCGTAACCAGCAGGCTTATTGAGCATGATGTAACGCAAACCAACCAGGGCAAGCGGCTCGTCGTCCCAGCACACCACATCGCCCTCTTGCACAACGTGGGTGCCCTTGGTCACCACCTCGCCATTAACCGTGATTTCCCCGCTTTTTAGCACCTTACGTGCGTCTGAGCGACTCAGATCCGTACTCTCACCAAGAAACTTGTCCAGTCGCATTCCATTTCCAAACAAATAAGTTATTGAATAATTTACAGCGTCTCTACGATCGGCCAGGGGGCCTTACGGCCGACACCTGATCCTTAGAATTCAAGGCCCATCCGTCATCACCAAAAAAATGAGCCCCAGCAGGAACGCCGGAGCCCATTTTATTCATCCGCATCACTGCGAGGTTTTTCACGAATTCCTGAGATCGGTTTTCATCAAGCCGAACAGCTTTCAGGAACGGTGAGCACCGACAGCCTTAAATATCCAGGTTCCCCGCCTGCAAGGCATGGGATTCGATAAAGGCACGACGTGGCTCAACGTGATCACCCATCAGCGTGGTGAAGATCTGATCCGCATCGATAGCATCAGCGATCTGCACACGCAGCAAACGACGTACAGTGGGGTCCATGGTGGTTTCCCACAGCTGGCTGGGGTTCATCTCACCCAGACCCTTGTAGCGCTGCTTGCTAAGCCCGCGTTCGGCTTCGGTCAACAGCCATTGCATGACTTCACGGAAGTCATCCACGGCGGTTTCACGACGCTTCTCGCCTTCACCACGAGCCACCATGGCGCCATCACCGATCAGACCGGCAAAGGTCTCGCCAGCGCGGGCCAGAGTTTGGTGATCGCCACCACGCACGAAGTTGCGGTCAAATACCGTGACACGGATGTTGCCATGGTGCAGACGCTGCACCACCACACGCCAGGATTCGCTCCCTTCATCAAAGGCAGCAAAGACTTTAACGACGGTGGGGGCAGCTTCGTCGAACAGCGCCTTCTCCAAATCCTGAGCTGTTTGTTCGGCTGCTTCCTGCGTGTCCAAGTTCAACTTCACGCCTTCAGCCAACGCTGACAGGGCATCACCGTCCATATGACGCGACAGACGCTCAATCACGGCCTTGGCCTTCACGTAGCGATGGGCGTAGTCGGACAGGGCTTCGCCTGTGATAGGAGCTGCACCTTCGGATGGTGTCAGCACTGCATCGCGCAGTGCCAGCTTCAACATGAATTCCGCTTCCTCGGCCTCGTCCTTCAGGTACATCTCTTCACGCCCAACCTTAACCTTGAACAAAGGCGGCTGCGCGATGTACACATAGCCACGCTCAATCAGTTCGGGCATCTGACGGTACAGCAGTGTCAGCAGCAAGGTACGAATATGAGCACCGTCCACGTCCGCGTCAGTCATGATGATGATGCGGTGGTAGCGCAGTTTGTCGATATCAAAGTCGGGGCCGATGCTGGTACCCAGGGCAGTGATCAGGGTAGTGATCTGCTCGCTGGAAATCAGACGATCGAAACGGGCTTTTTCTACGTTCAGCACCTTGCCGCGCAACGGCAGGATGGCCTGGAATTTACGGTCTCGGCCTTGCTTGGCCGAGCCGCCTGCGGAGTCACCCTCCACAATGTACAGTTCGCACAGGGCTGGGTCTTTTTCCTGGCAGTCGGCCAGCTTGCCGGGCAGGCCAGCGCCTTCCAGCACGCTCTTGCGACGTGTCATTTCGCGGGCTTTACGGGCCGCTTCACGGGCACGGGCTGCTTCCACGATCTTGCCGCACAAGGCCTTGGCGTCGTTGGGGTTCTCCAGCAACCAGGTCTCCAGGGTGCGGGCCACGGCTTCTTCCACGGCGGGACGCACTTCGCTGGACACCAGCTTATCTTTGGTCTGGCTGCTGAACTTGGGCTCGGGCACCTTCACCGACAGCACGCAGACCAGGCCTTCGCGCATATCGTCACCGGAGGTATCGACCTTGGCTTTCTTGGCCAGTTCGTTGTCGGCAATGTACTTGTTCAGCACGCGGGTCATGGCCGCACGCAGACCGGTCAGGTGGGAACCACCGTCGCGCTGGGGAATATTGTTGGTGAAACACAGCACGGTTTCAGCGTAGCTGTCATTCCACTGCATGGCCACTTCAACCGATACCGGCGTGCCGCCAGCATTGGACTCGGTAGCCACGCTGAACACGTTAGGATGCAACGGGGTCTTGTTGCGGTTGATGAAGTCCACAAAGCCTTTGACACCGCCCAGAAAGGCAAAGTCTTCTTCCTTGCCCTGGATCTCGTCAACCAGGCGGATCTTCACGCCATTGTTCAAGAAGGACAGCTCGCGCAGACGCTTGGCCAGAATTTCGTGGTGGTATTCGATGTTGCTGAAAATTTCCACGTCAGCCAGGTAGCGCACGCAAGTACCCGTGCGGCCTTCAGCCAGACCAGTCACGGCCAGGGGCGCAGTGCGCTCGCCACGGCGGAACTCGACCTGGTGTTCGTTGCCGTTGCGCCAGATGGTCAGCAACAGCCATTCGGACAGGGCGTTCACACAAGACACACCCACACCGTGCAAACCGCCAGACACCTTGTAGGAGTTCTGGTCGAATTTACCGCCAGCGTGCAGTTCGGTCATGACGATTTCAGCGGCGCTGCGCTGGTGTTCGTCGTCCTTGTGGATATCGGTTGGAATACCGCGGCCGTTATCACACACCGAAATGCTGTTGTCGGAGTGGATGGTGACGACGATATCGTCGCAATGACCGGCCAGCGCCTCATCAATCGCGTTATCCACCACCTCGAAAACCATGTGGTGCAGGCCGGTGCCATCGGAGGTGTCCCCGATGTACATGCCTGGACGCTTGCGCACGGCCTCCAGGCCTTTGAGCATTTTGATGGAATCAGCGCCGTAATCGGCTGGCTGGGTGGTCGTGGTTTGATCGGTCATAGCATAAAACCTTGTAATAGCCTGTCTGCTTCAAGCGGGTATGGCCCGGCGGGCCATACCGGTCAAACATGCTGCATTAAATGCGCATCGGCATGACCACGTACTTGAAGTCTTCTTGCTCGGGCAGCGTCATCAACACAGAGGCGTTGGCATCGGGCTGCACAGACCAGCGGACTGTTTCGTCCTTGATGCTGGCCAACACATCGAGCAGGTAGCTGACGTTAAAGCCAACGTCCAGACTTTCGTGTTCATAATCAATATCCAGCTCTTCGACGGCTTCTTCCTGTTCAGCGTTGGAAGCAGAAATCTTCAGCTGGTTTTGCGACAGTTGCAGTCGCACGCCACGCAGTTTGTCGGTGGTCAGAATGGCAGCACGCTGCAGGCTGCCTTGCAGCACTTCACGGCTGACATCAAAGTGGCGGGTGTAGTTGGAAGGAATCACACGCGCAAAGTCGGGGAATTTGCCTTCAACCAGTTTGGAGACCAGCTCCACATCGCCAAAACGGAAACGGATCTGACGGCTGGACACGTCAATATTGACCAGATCGTCGGTATCGCCCAGCAGACGCTGCATTTCCAGCACGGTCTTGCGGGGCACGATGATGTCGTGACGTTCCTGCACGCCATCAATTGCAGTGGCATTATGAGCCAGACGGTGTCCGTCCGTGGTAACCGTACGTACCAGACCAGGCTCGAACACCAGCAACATACCGTTCAGGTAGTAGCGGATGTCCTGCTGGGCCATGGCAAAGTGCACCGTATTGAACAGGTGCTTCAAGGTACGCTGAGGCATGCTCAAGGACACGTCCCATTGCTCGGGCAGGTTCAGCACTGGAAAATCAGCGGCTTCCAGAGTCTGCAACTGAAAGCGACTCTTGCCGGACTGGATGGTCAGCTTGCCGCTGTCCAGACCCAGGCGCACATCGCCAAAGTCGGGCAGGGCTTTCAGAATGTCCAGCAGCTTGCGGGCCGCCACAGTGGTGGCTGCATTGTCCTCACCCACGCCAAAATCAGCATTGGTGGTGATCTGCACTTCCAGGTCGGTTGCCAGGAAAGAGACATCAGAGCCGTTTTTACGCAGCAGGATGTTGGCCAGAATCGGCAAAGTATGGCGGCGCTCCACAATGCCAACTACTGTGGATAAGGGCTTTAGCAATGCGTCGCGGGTAGCTTGAACGAGTTGCATGGTCATCCTTTGAGAGTTTGTTCCAGTACGTGTAATGCGTGATTCAGTTCGGCTTGCTTGGTGCGTGCATCCGAGATTTTGCGCACCGCGTGCAGCACCGTAGTGTGGTCCCTGCCACCGAAAAGATCGCCAATTTCCGGCAAACTCTTTTGGGTCAGTTCCTTGGCCAGATACATGGCCACCTGGCGCGGCATGGCGATATTGGCGGGGCGGCGCTTGGAGTACATATCCGCGACCTTGATTTTATAAAAATCGGCCACGGTTTTCTGAATATTTTCCACTGTGATCTGCCCATTGGAGACCGACAGCAAATCCTTCAGTGCATCCTTGCACACTTCCACCGTCAGGACGTCGCGGCCATGGAAACGCGCGTAGGCCGAAACCTTGCGCAGCGCCCCTTCCAGCTCGCGCACGTTGCTGCGCAGATGCTTGGCAATAAAGAAGGCCACTTCTTCGGGCATGGCAATGCCTTCAGCCTGGGCTTTGCGCAGCAAGATCGCCACGCGCATTTCCAGCTCGGGCGGCTCAATCGCCACGGTCAGGCCGGAGTCAAAGCGCGAGATCAGGCGGCTATCAATATTGGCCAGCTCTTTGGGATACGTATCCGAGGTGATGATGATCTGCTTGCGCTGGGCCACCATCGCTTCAAAGGCGTAGAAAAACTCTTCCTGCGTACGGTTCTTGCCGGCGAAAAACTGAATATCGTCAATCAGCAGCAAGTCCAGCGAATGGTAGTAGCGCTTGAACTCGTCAAACGCCTTGCGCTGGTACGCCTTGACCACGTCCGACACGTATTGGTCGGCATGGACATAGCGGACCCGCACACCATTGCCATTGGCGACCAGCGCATTGCCGATCGCGTGAATCAGGTGGGTCTTGCCCAAACCCACACCGCCATACAGAAAGAGCGGGTTATAGGAGACACCGGGGTTCTCGGCCACCTGCAAGGCCGCTGCGCGTGCCAGCTGGTTGGCTTTACCCGTCACGAAATTGTCGAAGGTCAGTTCGGCATTCAGGCGCGAACGATCCTGTACCGCATCCACCACCGCCGTCATGGCCGGGTTGGCAACGGGCGGGGCCAGGTTTTCACCGGCGGGGCTGCCTGCAGGCGCAGGAGCAGCACGATCGGCCAGGGCGCGACGCGGCGCCGCGCTGGCCGAAGGCAGCTCGAACTGAACCGTAACGGGACATTCGTAGAAATCCGAAGCCAGTTCCTCGATACGAGTGGCGAAATTCTTGCGGACCCAATCCAGTTTGAAACGATTAGGAGCAGAAACGCGCAACACCCCGGCTTCACTATCGAAGTCCAGGGGAACCAGTGGACGTATCCACGCACTTATTTGTTGGGGGGGAAGCTCCTGCTCCAATTTCTGAACGCAGGACTGCCAGAATTCATTCATCGGTCATCACTTCTGTAAACCTCGATTCTACCCTGAGCTGTGCCAAGTTATCCACAGGCTAACAAATTTAGTTGCGCAATATCGGGCTAAATAATTGACACAACAGAAAGAATTTGCTGAAATGACGGGCTTAACACGATTTTCTGTTGCCAGATCCCAAGCCTTTGTGCTGTCGGGGTGGAGCTTTTCTGCGATTTCTGGCGGCTCATTTTTTTGGATACACCATGAAACGCACCTACCAACCCTCCGTTACCCGTCGCAAGCGCACCCACGGTTTTCGCGTTCGCATGAAAACTCGCGGTGGCCGCGCTGTTTTGAACGCACGTCGCGCCAAAGGTCGCAAACGTCTGGCTGTATAAGCCATGTCGGGATGCGGGGCCCAGGGTGATGGATCTATTATCTAAAGCCCGACTCCCACGATACGCATCATGCGTGCCTCCTTTCCAGCTACGGCTCGCTTACATAGCCCCACCGAATACGCGCAGTCATTAAAAGGACAGCGTGTAGGTCGCGGGGCTTTGTTCGTGGTCACTCGCTCTCGTGGCGAGGACCCACACCAGACCGAAGGCGCCCGTTTGGGACTGATCGTCCCCAAGCGCTTTGCCAACCGCGCCGTCACCCGCAACACCATCAAACGTATCTTGCGTGAAACCTTCCGCCACAAACGCGAAGGCTTGCCCAATGCCGCCTATGTCTTTAGGCTGCACAGCAAGGTGCCCCTGGTGTCGCTGACTGTCTTGAAGCAACTGGTTCGCGATGAAGCCACCACCTTGTTGTCCAGGGTACGGCCATGATGCGCAAACTGGCTTCGGCGCCGATCCGCTTTTACCAGTTTTTTCTGAGTCCCTGGATCGGCAGAAACTGCCGCTTTACCCCCAGCTGCTCCAACTATGCCTTGCAGGCCATTGACATTCATGGCCCGCTCAAAGGCTTATGGCTAGGGGGTGTACGCATCTGCCGCTGCAATCCCTGGTGCAAGGGAGGGCATGATCCTGTGCCCGCTCGCACGCCCGAAGACCGCAACACTTTCTAAAACCGTCCTGGTCTGCGCCTTGTTTTTCAAGGCAACCCCCTGTTTGCCGACCAGCTACGTTAAACTGCTAAGCTTTTGCTCAGCTTTATAAATGTGATACAGGCGCTATGGATATCCGACGCACCATCCTATGGATGATCTTCTCCTTTGCACTGCTGCTGCTGTGGAACAACTGGCAGGAATATAACGGCAAGCCATCGCTGTTCGCTTCCACCCCAGCCACCACACAAGCACCAGCAGCCTCCGACGAACCTGCCGCAAATGGTGGTGTTCCCGCTGCTCAAGAGCCGACTGCGTCTGCTGCCTTGCCCTCGAGCAACAGCGCGGTGTCCGCCACAGCGCAAACCATCGACATCACCACAGACGTCTACAAGCTGGGCTTTAGCACCGAAGGTGCCCAGCTGATCAAGGCCGAGCTGTTGAAGTACGGTTCGCCCGAGAACCCCGAGCAGCCCATGGTGCTGCTGGATAACTCGCCCGCCTCCACCTACCTGGCTCAGTCCGGTATTGTAGGTGCCGCCGGCCAGAACCTGCCCAACCACCTGACCCCGTTCACCCTGGTCTCCAGCCAGCGCAGCATGACGGGCGATACGCTGGACGTCGTGTTTGAAGCCACTTCGGACGACGTGAAGGTCACCAAGACCTACACGCTGCACAAGGGCCGCTACGACATCCAGGTTCGCCACGACATCCAGAACAATACCGGCTCGGCCATTGACCCGCGCCTGTACCTGCAACTGACTCGCGACGGCAACAACCCACCCGACTCTTCCCGCCTGTACAGCACCTTTACCGGTCCTGTGGTCTATTCCAGCGGCGACAAGTTCCAGAAAATCACCTTCTCGGACATCGACAAGAACAAGGCCGCCTACGCTCGCAGCGTGGATAACGGCTGGATCGGCATGGTGCAGCATTACTTTGCAACCGCTTGGGTTCCTGCCCAGGACCTGCAACGCACCAATGAGATCCTGAAGCTGGGCAACAATCTGTACGCCGTGCGCACGCTGGAACCGGTCGGTTCGATCGCCGCTGGCCAGAGCAAGGCTGTGGACGCTGCCCTGTGGGTAGGCCCGCAAGACCAGAAAGCCATGTCGCAACTGGCTACCGGTCTGGATCTGGTGGTGGACTACGGCTGGCTGACCATCATCTCCAAGCCCTTGTTCAAGCTGCTGACCTGGCTGCATTCCCTGCTGGGTAACTGGGGCTGGGCCATTGTGGCGCTGACCGTGCTGATCAAGCTGGTGTTTTTCCCGCTGTCGGCTGCCAGCTACCGCTCCATGGCCAAGATGAAGCAATTTGCTCCACGCATGCAAGCCCTGCGCGAGAAGTTCGGCGACGACAAGGCCAAGCTGAACGCCGCCATGATGGAGATGTACCGCACCGAGAAGATCAACCCGCTGGGTGGTTGTTTGCCCATGCTGGTTCAGATCCCTGTGTTCATTGCGCTGTACTGGGTGCTGCTGGGCAGCGTCGAGATGCGCGGTGCACCCTGGATTCTGTGGATTCACGACTTGGCCGCACGCGACCCATGGATGATTCTGCCCGCCATCATGATGGGTACCATGTTCCTGCAGATCAAGCTGAACCCAACGCCACCTGATCCAATGCAAGCCAAAGTCATGATGCTGATGCCTCTGGTCTTTGGTGGCATGATGTTCTTCTTCCCCGCCGGTCTGGTTCTGTACTGGTGCGTGAACAACATCCTGTCCATTGCCCAGCAGCGCTACATCATGGTGCAGATCGAAAAGAACAGCGCGAAAGCAGCCAACAGCTAATTCGCTCTGACACAAAAAACCCCGCTACGTTTAGCGGGGTTTTTTTTATGCCTGTTGCCTGCCAGATGACTCGGAACGATCCTGCCCAACAGCGCTAAAGGCCCTTTTTATAAATATTTATTAACTTTTTCAGATTCTGCTCATAGAAATTTCATCCCCAGCCTTTCTACTTACCGCTATGATCAGGATGAAAACCGTCTTGATAGCAAAAAGCTATAAGTTCACTAAAATCATTTGATTTAACTATTTCGACCAAGGCAAGTAGACTGATCTCAACTTCTTAAAACGACCCGCCCCACTCGGTTCGGGTCAGCTTCAACGGAGAATCACAATGAGCAACAAAACCCTGACGACCGCCGCTGGCCGCCCAGTTGAGGAGAACCAGAACTCCATGACGGCAGGCCCTCGTGGTCCCGTCCTGATGCAGGATTATTGGCTGCTGGAGAAGCTGGCTCACTTTGACCGTGAACGCATCCCCGAGCGCGTGGTGCACGCCAAGGGTTCGGGCGCTTTCGGTACCTTTACCGTCACGCACGACATCACGCAGTACAGCATGGCCAAGGTCTTCAAGCCAGGCAGCCAGACCCCCGTTTTCTTACGTTTTTCCACCGTAGCTGGTGAAGCAGGAGCCGCCGATGCAGAACGCGACGTTCGAGGATTTGCCCTCAAATTCTATACAGAAGACGGAAACTGGGACCTCGTGGGCAATAACACTCCTGTCTTCTTTATACGGGATCCACTGAAGTTCCCCGACTTCATCCACACACAGAAACGCGACCCGCGCAGCCACCTGCGCAACATGAGCGCTGCCTGGGATTTCTGGTCCCTGTCGCCCGAATCCTTGCACCAGGTCACCATCCTGATGAGCGACCGCGGCTTGCCCTGTAACCTGCGTCAGCAGCATGGCTTTGGTTCGCACACCTACAGCCTGATCAACGACAAGGGCCAGCGCCACTGGGTGAAGTTCCACTTCAAATCCCAGCAAGGCATTGCCAACTACACCAACGAAGAAGCCGCCAAAGTCGTAGGCCAGGACCGCGAGAGCTCGCAGCGCGATCTGTACGAAAACATTGAAAAGGGCAACTTCCCACGCTGGGCGCTGCGCATTCAGATCATGACCGAAGAGCAGGCGCGCACCTACCACATCAACCCCTTTGACGTGACCAAGGTCTGGCCACATGGCGACTTCCCGCTGATCGATGTGGGCATGCTGGAACTGAACGAGAACCCCACCAACTACTTCGCCCAAGTGGAGCAAGCCGCCTTTACGCCTGCCAACCTGGTGCCTGGTATTGGCCACTCGCCCGACCGCATGCTGCAAGGCCGTATCTTTTCCTACGGCGACACCCAGCGCTACCGTCTGGGCGTGAACCACGGCCTGCTGCCGGTGAACGCACCACGTTGCCCGTTCCACAGCTACCACCGCGATGGCGCCATGCGTACTGGCGACAATAATGGCGGCACGATCAACTACGAGCCCAACAGCCAGGGTGAATGGCAACAGGCTCCCCGCAGCGAACCACCTCTGGCGCTGGACGGCCAGCCGGCAGATCACTGGGATCACCGTGTAGATGATGATTACTACTCGCAGCCCGGCAATCTGTTCCGCCTGTTCAACGACGAGGAAAAGCAGCGTCTGTTCAGCAATATTGCCGACGCCATGGCGGGTGTTCCCAAGGAAATCATCGAACGTCAGCTGGGCCACTTCACCAAGGCAGACCCTGCCTACGGTGCAGGTGTCAAAGCAGAACTGACAAAACGCGGTCAGCTTTAAACCCTGACCGGGCTGTTTAAGCCATCAAAGAATCGGCTCCCCATCTACAATCGGGGAGCCGATTTTTTTTGCACTGGCCCTGCGTTTTCCTATCGAGCCCCACCATGAAATTTGGCTACACCATCATCTACGTTCCCGACGTCGGCCAGGCACTGGATTATTTCAACCGCGCGTTTGGCCTGACCACCAAAATGCTGCATGAAACCGGCTTGTACGGCGAGCTGGAAACCGGCCAAACCACCTTGGCCTTTGCGGGGGAAATGCTGGCCTACATGAACTACCCCAAAGGGCATTTGTCGACTCACGCATCCGACGTGCCACTAGCCATTGAAATCGCCCTGGTCTGCGACGATGTGCCTGCAGCTCATGCCAAGGCACTGGCGGAAGGGGGCACGGAACTGGCGCCACCACAGAACAAGCCATGGGGACAGATGGTGTCTTATGTGCAGACGCCAGAGCGGGTTGTGGTGGAGTTGTGTACGCCGGTTAAATAAACGAAAACGCCAGCAAAATTTGCTGGCGTCGGCCCTGATGGCGAGAAAGGACAAGTGTCATTTCAAAGTAGAGAGTTCAACAGGGTCCCTGGTCGGCATGCAGGCGTCCAGTTCAAGCCTTGCCAGGCAAGACAACCGGCGCAGCCAGCAAACCGGCAGAGACAAAGGCAATGATCTGCTCAAGAATCTCGTCGGTATTGTTGGGGTCACAGATACCTGGCGCCAGCTCTTCCAGCCGGTGGGTATCGGAGAAGGCATACATATAGGCCCCAATCATCAGGACCACACGCCAGTACACGTCCTTGGCCTGCAGCTCGGGCAGTATTTCTTCCAGAATCTGCACATACGCACGGGTTGAGCCGTCGTAGGCTTCATTACGCAGTTTGTAGGAAATCTCGGCCGGCTCGGTGTGCAAACGGGCTTGCAGTCGCAAGAAGCGTCGACCTCCGGGCGTCTCGCGCAAGGCGATCGTGGGTGCCAGAAAAGCGCGCACCACATCATCGACCAGGACCTTGCCCTCTTGATCGCGCAAGGCATGCAAGCGCCGTAGACGCTCATCGGAAATGGTTTTGCCTCGGCGGATGAACACGGCCTCAAACAGGCCGTACTTGGAACCAAAGTAGTAGTTGATCAAGGCTTGGGTCACAGCCGCCTTTTGAGCGATGACGCGCAATGTGGTCCCGGCATAGCCAGTCTCGGAAAACTCTTCCTCGGCGGCGTCCAGAATTCGCTCTGACGTGTTGTCACCTACCCCTTCCGGGCGTCCAGGCTTATCCCGCTTGACCCAGGAGCTATCCGACGACAAAGTTACACGGCCCATATTTGCCTCAAAATTTGATTCATTCTTATCTACCAGCTAAGCCAGATTGGCGACGCGACGCCGCGCCCGATGCACGGAACCGTTACGTGTGGCCCAACGCAAGACGCCAGCAACGCTGTTCACCACCTTGCGACGCCACCACATGGATGCCGTGCTGGGGCGATGCTCAAAACAGCGTTGAGCCCACTCTGGCAACATATCCAATGCCGCTAACAGAAACACCCTGGCAACCCAAGCCTTGGGCCCCTTAAACAGGGTATGTGAAGACATTAAAATTGTAGCCACTTCCCGGGTTCGCGCATCAACCCGTAATTGCGGACCGGCCTGGGCAAACAGCTCCCTCAAGCTTGCCGCATCCATGACCAGCCCATCCGCCCCCAGCAACACAGCAACTTTCGAGTATTGTGCAACATAGCGATCCTGCTGCTCTGGCGCCAGTCTGGCATTACGCCAGCGCATATGGGATTGCAGAAAACAGTAGGCCTGCGTGTGATGCACCCAACGCAGCAACTCCGGGTCATTGGCATCGTAAGGCGTGCCATCCGGCAAATACCCGTGTACGTGCTCATGCACCCGCCGTACCTGATCAATGCAACGCTCAGCCTGCTCCGTACCCGCATAACTGACTGCCGAGATGAACTGCGCCGTTCGACTCAAGCGCCCCTGCATATCCTGACGAAAGCGGGAATGATCCCAGACCCCGGCCAAAACCTTCGGGTCCAGCATCTGCAAACACAATGCAGAAATCCCCCCGAGCATCATGGAGGTGAAATCTGCATGCACTTGCCACACAGCCGACTGTGGGCCAAACAAGCCGGGGTCGCCCGCAGGCGTCGTAAAGTCTACCGGGCTGCCTTGCAGACCGGTAATGATGTGAATCTGGTTCTCAACATACTGACGTATCGACAACAAGACGCTCCCTCCGGCCCTACCCATTAAACCTGTAATGCTTTCGGCTGAAAGTCAGTAGCATTATATGAATAAACCCAGTCCGTCTTGATGCCGCCCGCGTGCGGGTTTTTCTTCTGCTGCTCACGGTATTCGGCATCACGCTTGGCCTTGGCTTCGCTATCGGACAGGTGATAGGTGCGGCCGCGCTCACGTGCTTCCAGTTGCACCCGGCTGGTACGTGGCAAGCGTTCTGCTTCATAAAGCGACAAAGCGGTGTCCAGATCATCTGGCAAAGCGGCTAGCGCAACCGCCAACACGTAGGCGTCCTCGATAGCCATTGCCGCCCCCTGAGACAGGAAGGGCAGCATGGGATGCGCCGCATCGCCCAGCAAAGTCACACGGCCCGACGACCATTTAGTCATAGGGTCACGATCGAACAGCCCCCAGCGATAGACATCCGTCACACGCTCGAACAGCTTGACGATATTGGGGTGCCAGTCCTTGAAATCCTGCAGCATTTCCTGCTGGGTACTGCGCGCATTCCAGGACTCCTCCACCCAGCTGGCCGTTTCATTCACCGCCACAATATTGACGGCCTTGCCGCCGTTTACGTAATAGGTCACCACATGGCTTTTAGGCCCCAGCCAGAATGAAGACTCGGGTGCGACGAAGTCAGGCATCTGGTCAAAAGGTACGACTGCCCGATAGCACATATTGCCGGTGAACTTGGGTTCTTCCTCCCCGAAGATGGAGCGACGTACTTCCGAACGTACACCATCAGCACCCACAATCAGATCGGCCTCAAAACTAGAGCCGTCAGCAAAATGTGCCACCGCCTTGCCACCTTGCTGCGACACCCCGGTGCACTGCGTGTTGAAGGTGACCGTTGTTGTATCCAGAAGCTCGGTCAGCAAATGATGCAGGTCCGCGCGATGCACGTGAAAGAACTCTGCCCCATACAGCTTCGGGCAGTCGCTCTTTAAAGGGATACGGAAGCTTTCCTCTCCACTGGACCAATCACGCCCCACCAAAGCCTCGGGCAAGAAACCCACCTTGGCCAGCGCATCGTGGGCACCTAAAGCGTTGAGCACCTTGACGGCATTCGGAGTCATTTGAATCCCGGCACCCACCTCTCCAAAGGCGGCTGCACGCTCAAACAAATGGACTTCGATGCCGCGTTGCTCCAGGGCTGCTGCCAAAGTCACGCCACCAATACCACCGCCTATCACACCTACTTTCAACGTTTTTTTCATGCTGTACATCCTCGGTGTTTGGGCCCTGAGAAGCCCAAACCTCCCCAATTAATTAAACAAATAAATAATAAATATGCAAAAAAACTGATAAGCCTAGATCACCAGCAAAGGACGCAAGTCTGCATACGGACGAACCTCGCCGTACTTCTGTTGAATATCAAACAGGCTCGCGTCGTGCGGCTCCTTGGCTCGGTCCCCCACGCAATCTGCCAGGACAAAAGGGCGCAAGCCGCAGGACATGGCATCCACGACGGAAGCACGTACGCACCCGCTGGTCGTTGCGCCAGCAATCAGCAAGGTCTGCACCGCCCGCTCTGCAAACCAGGCAGCCAAGGCAGTACCAAAGAAGGCCGATGGAACCGTTTTACGCACGACCAGTTCACCCGGTGCAGGCTTCAAGGCATCGACAATGGCACTGGCTGGATTGTGCTCTCGCAGCTGCACCAAACCGGGGACTTTCAGACCGAATACATTGCGGTCGGCACTGTCATCGGCAAAGACAATGCGGCTGTGCGCCACCGGCCAGTTCTGTGCCCGTGCATCCGCCAGAACCGTACGCGTTTGCTCAATGGCTTCCAGAATATTTCCACCACCAAATGCCTGGGGATCGGCAAAACCATTAACGAAATCCACAATTAACAGCCCGACATTGCCTTCAAGCTCCAGCCCTTGCCCAAATCCCTGTCGCTCGTAAACACTCTGGCTGCTCATGCCAACTCCTCTACCACGTTGCCCTCCCGCACCGTCTCGCGACCATCTACCGTCACGGTGCAGGCACGCAACGGAATATCGATGTGGCAAGCCGTTGTGCGGTCGCCCCCAACTTCATTATTGGGGCCAAAGGAGAACAGAAAATTGCCTGCGTAGGCACGGGCATCCATGCCCAGGGTTTGCTCTTTGTCGTAAAGGCCCAGCGTGGACCAGTGAGCACGAGGCTGCAGGCCCCAGCCTATGTGGGACATGGCGTAAGCCTCAGGATCGTTGAACGAAGCCATGTATTCGCGCAGCAGCTCGGCATCCAGCCCGCCTTCAATCGAGGTCACCACACCGTTCTCGACCGTCATGATGATGGGATCAGCCGCATAGGACTTCATGGGCAATAAAATGTCGCCACGATCAATCACGATGCGACCATGAGCCTGCCCCTCGTTTGGCCAGGTCAGGATGAAACCGCTAGGCCAGTGATCCCAGCGCCCCGGTTCATCCACAAAGCCGTATTCCTTCATGACCGGATACTGCCCCAAAGGCATCACAAGATCGGTTCCTGCCTTGGATGTCGCTCGCATTTCACTAGCCCCCTGCAACACCTGCGCCGAACGCTCCACACGCTCCTTGTCCTGCAAGGACGGCACCATACGCACCAGCACCTCGGGCGGCTCGGCTGCCAGGAGAATTTTGGTGCCAGACTGCAAAATCTCATGCTGTTCGGGAGAGAACAGCAAGGTCATCAGATCCAGCACCAAATCACTGGCCTTGAGGGCGGCAATCGCGGCTGGATTACCCGTCAACGGAGTCGTTCCCAAATAAGCCAAAAGGTCGCGGCTCAATGCTTTTTCTGCGTTTACAGGCAGCAAATCCACCTGCATCTGGGTTGCCCCCAAGGCCGCGATGGCCAGCTTGGCTGTAGCCAAGGTTTGGGGATGGGTATGCAAACTGGTCAGAATGGTGACCATCTGCCCCGGCTTCACTCCAGAAAGACTCAGCACCTCATTCCAGGCCTGAACCATTTGATGATCTGATACAGCCATCTTCCACTCCTGTTTCTTGTTAAAAGGTAAGGCCCAGAAAGGTGCCCAATGCGCGATAAAAGCCTTCCTCGTCATCCCAGGGAATCATGTGCCCGGCGCCTGGCACACCCAAGACCTGCAAGTCGGGCTTCAAGGACTGCGCCTCTTTACTATCCTCATCGCGAATGACATCCCCCTTGCCCGCCACCATCAGGGCCACCTTCCAGTCATTGAGCTGGCTAAAGTCCGGGAACGCATCGTCGGTGTGGAACCACTCATAGCTGTCCGTCACCGCGCGCACATCGCAGGTGTGCAGCCACTGGGCGCGCAGCGCCAGTTGCTCGGGAGTCCAGGTCGGGCAAAACTGCCGCATCTGCTCGGCGCTCATACCTTGTTGAGCCTGTGCAATGGAATCGGTGTACCAGGCGATATTCGCCGGATAGGGGCGTCGCCCTGGGCCGGACACTGGCGGATCCACCAGCACCATGGCGGCCCCCTTGGCCAAGCCTCGGCTGGCCGCACGCAACAGAATGCGCGCCCCCATGGAGTGCCCCACATAAATGGGCGACTCCAGTGCCAGCTCCCGAACGAACTCGCACAGATCATCCGCGCAAGCATTCACGCCGTAATCCAGATCCGCGCCTGCTTGAGAAAGACCACGACCACGGACATCAAGCACATACACATCAAAATGCAGGGCCAGACGCTCTGCCACAAACCCCCAGGTGGGAGCAGGGCTGGTGATACCCGGCACCAGCACCAAGGCAGGTCCGGGACCGGCATAACGCAAGTAGTGCTGCCGTATGCCATTGGCGTGAACATGGGCGCCGTAACTAAGGCGCGATGGGAGTTCAGTCGTCTTGTTCATGCTCATCATCAGCCTCCCAGGTAAGCACTCAATAGTTCAGGATCTTTCAGCATGCTGGCGCTGTCTTTCTCTGCAATAACACGCCCTGTCTCCAGCACATAGGCTCGACTGGCTACGTTCAGCGCGTTATGCACGTTCTGTTCCACTACCAGAATGGACACGCCATGCTCACTGATGTCCCGCACCACTTGGAAGACCTCCAAAGCCATCTTGGGGCTGAGCCCCAAGGAGGGCTCGTCCAGAATCAACAGCTCCGGTTCTGACATCAATGCCCGAGCAATCGCCAGCATCTGCTGCTCCCCGCCGCTAAGCGTGCCTGCCAGTTGCCTGTATCGCTCTTTCAGGCGCGGGAAGCGATGAAAGGCAATGCCTTTACGCCGCTCCACTTCAGTCTTGGACTTGATCAGGTAAGCGCCCAGATCCAGATTGTCTTCAACGGTCATTTCAGGCCACACATGCCGTTCTTCAGGGCAGTGAGCCAAACCTAGCTTCAGAATATGCTCAGGGCTACGACCACTGATCACTTGTCCTTTCCAGGTGATCTGGCCGGAAGTAGGGCGAATCAGGCCGGAGATTGCCCGGAGCGTGGTGGATTTTCCGGCGCCATTGGCTCCCAGAATGGCCACAACTTCACCAGGCTGCACATGCAAGCTGACGCCATGCAGGGCCGTCAAATTGCCATAACCCGCCACCACATCCTGCAAAGCCAATAGAGGTTCAATGTCCTGTTTACTCATGCCGCTTTCCCCATATAGGCTTCCAACACTTGCTCATTGGCCTGAATCTCTGCCGGTGTACCCGTTGCCAGTTTTTTGCCAAAGTTCATGACCACGATCTGGTCAGACACACGCATGATCAGACCCATGTTGTGCTCTACCAGCAAAATGGACTCCACCCACTGCCCAGGCAGCTGTTTGAGCAGGTCGGCCAAGCCTTCTGCTTCATGTGTATTAAGTCCGGCGGCTGGCTCATCCAGCATCAACAATCTGGGTTTAGCACCAAGAGCAACGCCCACCTCCAGCAGTCGCAACTCGCCACAAGACAAGGAGCTGGCCAGGACATCAGCACGCTTGGCCAAGCCAATCTGATCGAGAATACGACGGGCCGAGACGATGATTTCCTGTTCGGTTTTTGCCTGCTCTTTGCTAGGCCAGAAAGTGCGCCACAAGGGTGCCCGATCAGCCAAATAATGGGCATGGACCAGATTGTCGAAAACACTCAGAGCCCGCAGCACATTAGTCTTTTGAAAAGTGCGAATGACGCCCTGCTGTGCCATGCGATACGGCTTGCTGGCCGTGACCTCTTTGCCATCCCATAACACCCGCCCACGAGTAGGCTGATAAAAGCCGGTGATAAGGTTGAAGCACGTTGTTTTGCCAGCCCCATTGGGCCCGATCAAGCTGACGATTTGCCCGGCAGGAACGGTGAAATCAATATCCTGAACCGCATGAATACCGCCAAAGGATTTGCTGAGACCGCACACTTCAAGCATGACGCGTCCTCCCAAATAAATGATGAAAACGCTGCTGCACAAATCCCATGATTCCATCCGGTGCAAACAGCACCGAAGCCATGACGATCAGTCCAAATAAGGACAGACGCAACTCCTTGAATTCGCGCAAATACTCTTCCAGCAAGGCCACCACAATGGCCCCTGCAATAGGCCCCAGCAAGGTGCCTTTACCGCCCAGCAAAACGATAATGATCATGGTCGCGGTAAACGGAAAACCGAAAACTTCCGGCCCTACAAAACTGATGTAGCTGGCGTAGTAAGCCCCGGCAATCCCGGCCAGAAAGGCCGCCACCACAAAGACAAACTGCGAGTAGCGAAAAGGATCAATACCGACCGATTGCGCCACGTAGTTGTTCTCTCGCAGAGTGACGGCAGCACGGCCCGCACTGGAATGCACCAGGCGGTAGCAGATGTAGAAAGTGATGGCGGCCAGCACAATGCCCATCACCACAAAACCCCGCTTGCCGGCCAGCCAAGGTGAGATATCCAGCAGGGCGGGATGAGCCACACCCGAGATACCCATCGGACCATTGGTCAGCTCCACCCAGTTATTGGCCAGCAGACGCAAGACCTCGGCAAAGGCCAGCGTCACGATGACAAAGAAGGGCCCATTCAAACGCAAAGTCACACGCCCAATCACGTAGCCGGCTGCCGCAGCAATCAAGGCCGCCGCTGCAATCGTGATCGTGACGGGCCAACCCACTGCAGGTGAACTCAAAATCGCGACCGAGTACGCCCCCAGGCCGAAAAATGCCACGTGCCCCAGCGGGAACTCCCCCACATAGCCAATAATCAAATTGAGGCTGCTGGCCAGCACGCTATACATCAGCACCAACACCAGGATATGCAGCAAATAATCGTTCTGCACAAAACAAGCGAGCAACGCCGACAAGACCAGGAAGCCCACCATAAAGTGACGTTCTATTTTCATTTACGCGCGCTCCGCTCGAACCGAAAACAAGCCATAGGGGCGGAAGAACAGAATCAAGATAACCAGGGCAAAGCCCACCATGTCCGCCGTCCCCGTTTGCACATAACCTCCCCACAGCGCTTCTGCCACGCCCAGGATCAAGCCACCCAGAATGGCACCACCGAAATTGCCCATCCCGCCCAGAATGACCACCACAAAGGCCTTCAAACTGATCAGGCCACCGATCGAAGCCTGCGCGACATAAATGGAGCTGAGCAACATGCCCGAGGTTGCCGCCAGAACCACACCCAAGGCGAAAGTGGAGGCGTAAATCGTGGCGGTATTGATACCGACCAGACTGGCCGCCGTCGAATCCTGGAACGTGGCCCGCATGGCTTTACCCAAGCGGGTTTTCTGGATCAGAAGGCGTGCGCCGACGATGGCCGCAATAGACATCCCGATCGCAAAAACGCGCACCTCGGTGATGAATATCGGTCCCAAAAACAGGGGAGTATTCGGCACCGGCGCCACCACTTTCAGAGGTGCCGTACCCACGATCATCAAGGCGGTATTTGTCAGGAAAATCGACAAACCGATAGTCAGCAAAATGCCGGGCTCCGGGCCCTTGTCCCGGATACGGGCAATCAGGAAGCGATCCAGCAACCAACCAAACACCGCGACGATCACCATGACCAGCGCCAGGCCCACAAAGAAGTTCAGCTCCAGTTGCTGGGTCACCAACCATCCCAGCAGGCCACCGATCATGTAGAACTCGCCATGGGCAAAGTTCACCAATCGCATCAAGCCAAAAATCAGGGTCAGACCCAGAGCCGACAGCGCGTAGAACGTCCCGTTCACCAGTCCATTGGCAATGAACTGCAGCAATAAATCAAACACAATGCCCCCTCATCAAACGATAGAATCCGCAGCTCATCGTGCTCTTAGTCCGCCGTTACCTTGGCCTGAGCAACAATTTCCGGCTGCCCGCCTTGAAGCTTCACCAACACGGCATCAAAGCCGTAGCCCTGGCGTTTTTCGTTGAATTTGAAGTTGCCATTGGGGCCGTTGTAATCAGTGGCCGGCAGTGCCAGACGAATCTTGTCCGGATCGGCTTCCCCTGCTCGTTCGATCGCGTCCATGATGATGTTCATCGCGTTATAGCCAGCCACCGAATACTTGCCGGGCAGCTCGCCATACTCTTTCTGATAGGACTGCACGAACTCCAGATTTTCGGGACGCTGCAAGGTGTGGGCATAAGGAACAGCTGCATGAATGCCTTCTGATGCAGAGCCGGCCAGATTCACGAAGTCCGCCGTCGCCCAACTGCCTACGCCGAAAATCAGACTCTCCAGACCCACTTCCTTCATCTGTTTGACCAGAATCGAGCCATCCTGGGTTTCGGCTGCCACAAAAACACCATCTGGTTTGGCGGCTCGTACCCGGGTCAACAGCGTGTAGAAGTCCGTGGTGCCATGGTCGAAATACAGCTTTTGCACGGTTTCACCGCCCAAGGCTTCGATCTGGCTGGAGAACTCTTCCATGCCGCCCCGGCCCCAGTCATCATTCACCCCGATGTAGGCGATTTTTTTCAGCTTGAGCTGCTCGACCAGAATCGTTGCGAAGGCATGGGCCAGCAAACCATCGGTTTCTGCGGTGCGGAAGAACCACTCATTGCCGCGCTCGGTCAAATCACTTTTTGACGACACGCCCGAGAGCAGGGGCACTTTGTATTTTTGCGCCACGCTCATGGCCGCGATGGTGGCGGAGCTGCAAAAGGCGCCGGAGATAATCGGCACCTTGTCTTTCTGAATCAGCTTTTCAGCCGCATTTACGGTTTTGGAGGGCTGGCACTCTCCATCCTCAATAGCCAGTTCAACCTGTTTGCCCAGGACCCCACCACGAGCATTTCGCTCTTTGACAGCCAACTTGGAGCCATTCACATCAGCCTCCCCGTTGTAGGCCACCGACCCGGTCAAAGGCTGAATCACACCAATCTTGATGGTTTGCGCTTGCACGGCCCCCGCAGCACCCAGCGTCATGAGCAACCCCATCGTCAATATCGTCTTGCGCACCTTGTATCTCCTTCCTTGGTTTTTAATTAACTGATTGATTATTTCTAATTTGAAATATTATTAACTGACTAGCCAATAAATAAAATATAGGGAATTCCCTACAGACTTAAAATAATTTTTTATTGTTATCTATCAGTCACTTAATTGATTTTCAGTAGTTTTCACGGATGATTGGGCCCAGTCGAAACCTGTTTGCCAGCCCAATCTTGGTGGCAACATTCAAGTGCTCTTTGAAGGTATAGACCAGAGGTATTTCAGCTACCCACAGGCTGCCTACGAACCGAAAATTCGATGTCTCAGCACATAGATAACCAGCTCCCTTTTCGGGCTACGAGGCCTCTTTCTGATAAGGAAATGCCACCCAAAAGCTGGCCTCACACCAGACACAACCAACAGACTCTGAAAGTGCCGGTTCCCTTTTTGAAATCGCCATAAAAAAGCGGACCTGATTTGGCATCAGGCCCGCATTCCAGCTTTTCTGCGCTAACAAGTTTTGCCCTGTTAGCTGCGACTGGCCGTTGCTCTCCATGTTCCATAAGAACCGGGTCGAAACGCTAGTCTGCACTCATCGGGCTTGATGAAGATCGCCCATCACAAGCAGGCGCCTGCACCAACGCCCTGGGTTTTACTGCTGCAAATACCCCGATTCCTTGATGATGGGCCCCCAGGTATCCAGATCATCCTGAACAATGCGGGACAATTCCTGAGCATCGCCCGACTCGGGTCGAAAGCCAATCGGCACAATCGCGCTTTCAATGCGTGGCAGCTTGGCCACTTCATTGAAGGCATCCTGGAACTGTTTGACCATCTCCGGCTCCATGCCCAGCGGGGCAAAAATCCCCATCCAGCCCGAAGCCTTCAGATCGCCGTAACCCATCTCTACAAAGGTGGGCACGTCCTTGAGGATAGGCAGACGCTCTTCACCCGTAATTCCCAGCACCCGCACCGAGCCAGCAGCAACGTGTTCGGTAATCATGCCCACAGCATCCACGCCGGCAGGGATATGGTCACCCAGCAGGTCGTTGATCAAGGGTGCACCCCCTTTGTAAGGCACGGGGGACATCTGGATATCGTTCTTCTTGGCGATGCTGTAGCCCATGAACTGGGGAGCGCTGCCAGGAGCAGGAATGCCATAGTGGCCGTACTTTTCCGGTTCCTTGCGCACCAGTTCCACGTACTCCTGCAAGGTATTGGCAGGCGTGGTTTTCCCCACCACAAAGATATGCTCGAACTTCGCAATCACCGCCACCGGCGCAAAGTCCTTCATGGGATCGTAGCTGACCGTTTTCACCGTCAGGGGCAGGGTGGTCATCATGTGATTATTGGCGACCAGCAGCACCGAGCCATCGGTAGGCGAGCGCAAAAAACCTTGAGCGGCAACCTGCCCACCCGCACCTGCACGGTTATCCACCACCACATTCACACCCAGTTTTTCGCGCAATTGCTCGGCATACACCCGCGCGACGGCATCCGCTGTTCCACCAGCCGGATAGCCCACGACCAAACGTATGGTGTCCGGCAATTTGCTGGCAACAGACATGCCCGTTGCCAATGCCAACGCCGTTCCCAGCAAAACCTGCGCCCATTTCTTTTTCATTACTTGTCTCCCTACCTCTTGATGACGCTATTAAAGTTCTACTACTCGTCCATTCCCTTGCGCGGCATGACGGCTTAACAAGGCGGCCGCCGTCAGTACATCCTCGAATGCCAGCCCCAAGGATTTAAAAATCGTGATTTCTTCGTTGTTGATGCGGCCTGCGGCTTGTCCCTCCAGGACGGCACCCAACTCATTCAGCTCGGTATCCGCCGACAAGTAACCCTGCTTGCACGCATTCAAGAACTCGCCCGACTCGTTACGAGTCGATTGCGCACGGTCCACAAACAAGCGGCCTGCCGTCATGGTGGGTCCATCCAGTTCGCTACTGGCAGGTGTGCTGGAGCCCATGGAGGTAATGTGCGTGCCAGGGCGCAGCCATTCGCGCTGCAAAACAGGCGAGGCAGAGCTGGTGGCCGTCAGTACCATATCCGACTGGGACACGGCTTCCTGGGCCGAGACTCCGGCTATCAAGGGGCAATCCAGATACGCCTGAGCTTCCTCAATAAAATGCTGAGCCGACTGTGCGGAGCGGGTAATCACAAATACGTTGCTCAAGCGACGCACTTGCGCCACGGCGCGCAACTGCCACAAGGCCTGATGTCCGCCGCCAAACAAGGTCAGCACGCTGGCATCCGGGCGCGCCAGCATGTCGGTGGCCAGGCCACTGACCGCCGCGGTACGCAAGGCCGTCACGCTGCTGGCATCCAGAATGGCACGAGTCTCGCCAGTCAAGCCGCTCATCAAGAGCACGCAGCCTTGATGGGGGTCCTTACCCAGGCGCACATTGTCTGGAAACAGGGTGCCCATCTTGGCACCGTACAAAGGCTCGGGATAAATCTCCGGCATATCGATACAGGCAGGCATCATGCCCAGAAAGCCGCTGGACAAATGGCTGCGCACAATCGTGCGCAAGGGCTGGTCAATACGCCCTTGCTGCATGGCGATAAAACCCTGGCGCATCAGATCAATCGCCGCCCCCATATCCAGCCCCTCGTACACTTCCTGGGCTTTTGCTACATAAACGCTTAGCTGCATGATTAGCCTTGCGCCAGTGGCGTGGTGATATGGCGGATAAAGGTGTCGGTATCCGTGTTGGAGCCGCAGAACAGCACGCCCACTCGTTGCCCGGCCAGATGTTTGCGCAAGGGGAACATCAAGGCGGCTGTCGCCACCGCGCAAGCCGGTTCAGTGGCCATCTTGAATTCGTTGAACAGGAAGTGCATGCCAGCGCGGATCTGGTCGTCGTTGACCGTCACCAGAGTGTCGATATTGTCCTGACACACGCGGAAGCTGAACTCGTCCGTATGCGGGGCCATCAGACTGTCTGCGATGGATTGCATGGCACCGATTTTTTGCGGCTCGCCAGCCTGGCGGCTTAGTGCCATGACGTTCGCGCCCACGGGCTCGATACCATAGACAACGCAATCCGGCTGCCACAGCTTGACGGCTGCCGAGACTCCCGCGGCCAAGCCACCGCCTCCTATCGGCACCAGCACAGCATCCAGCTTGCCAGCCTGCTGCAACCACTCGTAGCCCAGCGTGGCGGTTCCCAGCACGGTGGGGTAGGTACTGAACGGATGAATAAAGGTTTTCTGTTCGTCCTTTTCAATCTGACGCACCAGCTCAAAAGCCTGCTCGCCGTTCTCGGCAAAGACGATCTCGGCCCCATATTCGCGGCACAAGGCTACGCGGGCCGGGCTGGCGGTCTTGATCATCACGGTCTTGGCTTTCACCCCCATTTGATGGGCGGCGTAGGCCACAGCGACAGCGTGATTACCTGCGGAAACGCAGGTCACCCCTTGCTGGCGAGCCTCTTCGGACAAGCTCAACAAGTTAGTAAAAGCACCGCGTGCCTTGAAAGTGCCCGAGGCCTGCAAATGCTCGAACTTGAAATTGACGGCGCTATCCAGACGCCCGGTCTGATAATCGAATACGGGCGTCTGGCGCACATAGGGACGCAGACGCTCATGCGCCTGCACCACGTTTTCCTTGGTAACTTTTTCTGTTGTCATGGGTTTGCGTTGAAACCTGTTTGTCTGTTTTTAAGAGGCCACGGCCTGGCTGCGAATCAGGGCGCGCAAGAACTGCTCGCACTGTTCCACCTGGGCCAGTTCCACGTATTCATCGGGGCGGTGGGCCTGCTCGATATTGCCGGGGCCACAAATAATCGACGGGATACCGGCTTGCTGGAACAGACCTGCTTCGGTGCCGTAGGCCACTTTGCGTACCGTGTCGTCCCTTGTCAGTTCGCGCACCAGCTTGGTGATGGCGGCTTGCTCTTCGGGATTCAGGCCGGGGGCGCTGGCCAGCTTTTCCAGTTCCACCAAAGCATCGGGATGCTCGCGGCGCATGGCAGGCAGGACTTTCAGATCGATGAATTCACGGATTTCCTGCAAGATCGGCTCGGGGTCCACACCGGGCAGATTGCGGTATTCAAACTCGAATTCGCACAGATCAGGCACCGTATTCAAGGCGATACCGCCCCGAATCATGCTGGTCTGCAAGGTGGTGAAGGGCACATCGAAATCGTGGTCGTAAGGACCCATGCTCTTGTAGTCGTCGGCCAGATCACGGATGGCGGTAATGATGCGTGCCGCATGTTCAATCGCGTTCACACCCTTGGGGGTCAGCGAGGAATGAGCGGCATGACCATGTACGCGGCAGCGATAAGCGTTAATGCCTTTATGCGCCACGATGGTGCGCATACTGGTGGGTTCACCCACCACGCAGCCTTCGGGTTTCACGCCACGACGAACCAGATCATCAATCATGACGGGCGCGCCGACACAACCGACTTCTTCGTCGTAGGAGTAGGCCAGGTGGATGGGTTTAGCCAGCTTGGTCGCCAGCATTTCAGGCACCAATTGCAGCGTCACACCGACAAAGCCTTTCATGTCGCAAGTGCCGCGGCCATACAGACGATCGTCGCGGATTTCGGCCTTGAAGGGGTCACTGCTCCAGTTCTGCCCGTCGACGGGCACCACATCGGTATGGCCCGACAGAACAATGCCACTAGTACGTGTGCCATCAGCTGCCGGAATCGTGGCGAACAGATTGGCCTTGCGGCCGCTGGCATCATGCGTCAGCACGGTTTCCAGCCCTTGCTGCTGCAAATAGGCCTGCACGTCATGAATCAGTTCCAGGTTAGATTCCCGGCTTGTCGTATCATAAGCAATCAGTTTTTGTATCCATTCCACCGAGGTAGAGGGATAAGCAGTAGGATCAAACAACGCAGTCATGCCTTCTTTCTCCCAGCGTAAAGCGTGTAGTTCTATACAATAGGACAGAGTTTTCTTATAAGAAAATTAATATTATTTATAAGAAGATGGTTTATTACTTCTTTAGGTTATGACAAAAGACTTAGCCAACACCGCCCCCAACTTATTGAGCAAAACAGCCATGGGGGCGCGCATACGTGATGAACGCAAACGACAGGGCCTGACTCTGCTGATGTTGGCACGCTTATCCAATGTGTCTTTGTCCACCCTGTCCAAGGCAGAGCGCGGCCTGATTGGCCTGAGCTACGAGAAATTCCTGGCCGTCAGCCGGGCCTTGAAAATGGATTTGTCCGACCTGTTCAAGACGCCACGCGATCAGAACGAGTCCGGCATGGATATTCTGGTGGGACGGGCCTCGCGCACCGTGACTTACCATGCTCATCGTTATGAGTACGGCATGCTGGCATCGGAATGGATCAACAAGAAAATGACGCCCATGCACGGCCGTGTATTGGCCGGTAAGCCGCGCGATGCCAGCGACTTCAGCCAGCACGAAGGCGAAGAGTTCATTTTTGTGATTGACGGGCAGTTGACCATGCAGTTCCAGGACGGCCGCCGCCATGTGCTGCAAGCGCGCGACAGCATCTACTTCAAAAGCAATCTGGGCCACCTGTACCTGTGTGAGCACGGGGAGAGCGTGGAGATTCTGGTGGTTTGTGTGAACAATCACTAGGTTCAAGAGGCACAGACGGCTGGCTTCAGTCGCTTTGGTGACAGACCAAAGCGCTTGTTTATTTGCTTTCGCCCCGCTTAGATAGCCCACATGTCTCCCTGATTGCCTGATTGCCTGATTGCCTGATTGCCTGATTCTCAAGAGCCTAGGCTACAGGTATATAAACACAAGCGTTTCAGATACCAACAAGGGCTAGTGTGCCAAACCCGAACCGTCCACCTGCTCCATTACAATACGGCTCTGTTCCGCCTCTTTGATCGATCTGCCCATGTCCAGTTCTTCCCCTATTGTGGCTATTGCCACCGCCCCCGGCCGGGGTGGTATTGGTGTCATCCGTGTATCCGGCAAGGAGCTTGATGCTCTGATCCAGACCCTGTTTGGCCGCACGCTGCAAGCGCGTCATGCGCACTTTTTGCCCTTCAAGGATGCACAAGGCGAGGCAATCGACGAGGGCATTGCACTGTTCTTTAAGGGCCCGCACTCCTATACCGGCGAAGACGTGCTGGAATTGCAAGGTCACGGCGGCCCGGCTGTTCTGCGCCGCCTGCTGGATCGCTGCCTGGAAGCAGGTACAGATCAGGGCCTGCGCCTGGCCGAGCCGGGAGAATTCACCCAGCGCGCTTTCCTGAACGACAGACTGGACCTGGCCCAGGCCGAGGCCGTGGCCGACTTGATTGACGCCTCCTCGGAAGCCGCGGCCCGCAGTGCCGTCGCCTCCCTGTCCGGCGTGTTTTCCAACAACGTCAACGCCCTGGCCGACCGCATCATTCACCTGCGCATGCTGGTAGAAGCTACGCTGGATTTCCCCGAAGAAGAAATCGACTTCCTGGAAAAATACCAGGCAGCGGCCACCCTGCAAGGTATACAGGACGAGCTGGAACGCATCCTGCAGCATTCGCGTCAGGGGGCGATCCTGCGCGAGGGCCTGCACGTTGTACTGGCAGGCCAGCCCAATGTGGGTAAATCCAGCCTGCTCAACGCACTGGCCGGTGAAGATGTGGCCATCGTGACCGACATCGCCGGCACCACCCGCGACCGCGTCATGCAGCTGATCCACATTGATGGCATTCCGCTGCATATCGTGGATACCGCCGGTTTGCGTGAAACCGAAGACACCGTAGAGCGCATCGGTATTGCCCGTACCTGGGATGAAATCGCCAAGGCCAACGTGATCGTGCACCTGCTCGATGCACGCAACCCACAAGACGAGCTGGACAGTGCCATTACCACTCGCCTGCCATCACACGTACCCGTGCTGCGCGTCTATAACAAGATAGACTTGCTGACAGCTGAGCAACAGGCCGCCTTGCCCGCACAAGAGAGTGGCGCCACCGTGCTGCCAATTTCTGCACGTAAGGATATCGGTCTGGACACGCTGCGCCGCACCTTGCTGGATATCGCAGGCTGGAACCCCGGCAGTGAGTCCCCCTGGCTGGCGCGAGAACGACACCTGCGGGCCTTGGAGCGCGCGGAGTACCACCTGGGCCTGGCCGCAGAACACGCCACACACAGCGATCAGGTGCTGGATCTGTTTGCAGAAGAACTGCGCCTGGCGCATCTGGATCTGTGCTCGATTACCGGCGAGTTCAGCAGCGATGATTTGCTGGGGGAGATTTTCTCCAGTTTTTGTATTGGGAAGTGATGCAGGCCTGAACATCTTCGGTGTCTCATCGCACTCGCCCAAAAACCTGGCAAGGCTTTTAGCGACGTAATGGCAAGTGCCACACAACCCGGAGACACCGAATGCAATCCCAAGACATCAAACAGCTGACAAGCCAGTTCGACGACTTGAGCCACACCATCCCAGAGGAAGGCGTGGAGTTCTGGTTCGCTCGCGACTTGATGGAGCCCTTGGGCTATGTGCGCTGGGAGAACTTCAAGACAGCGATAGATAGGGCGGTAGAGTCTTGTAAAACAACAGGTTACGACGAGGCTGATCATTTTCGTGGCGTCACGAAAATGATCGAAATCGGCAAAGGCGGACAGCGCTCAGTTGAAGACATCATGCTCACCCGCTATGCCTGCTACCTCATCGCCCAGAACGGCGACCCACGCAAGCGGGCCATTGCCTTTGCTCAAAGCTACTTCGCCATTCAAACCCGCAAGCAGGAGTTGATTGAAGACCGCATGCGTCTGCAGGCCAGGTTGGATGCCCGCGAACGCCTTCGCGAGTCCGAAAGGACGCTATCGCAAAACCTCTATGAACATGGGGTAGACGACAAAGGCTTTGGCCGCATCCGATCCAAAGGGGATGCGGCACTATTTGGTGGGCACACCACCCAGATGATGAAAGACCGCTACGGTATTACTCAAACCCGCCCCTTGGCTGACTTTCTGCCTACACTAACCATTGCCGCCAAGAACCTTGCCACGGAGATGACAAACCACAACGTCACGCAAGAGCAACTGCATGGTGAAATGTTGATCACCCGTGAGCATGAACAAAACAACCGCAGCGTGCGCGATATGCTGGGTCAGCGCGGTATCCGGCCTGAGCAGCTCCCTGCCGAGGAAGATATTAAAAAGCTGGAACGTCGCGTCAAAACAGAAGAAAAGAAACTGCTGAAACAAACAGGGAAACTTCCAACCCACAAGCAGAAAAGCCAGGAGCCACACTAGCAGCTAAAGGAAAAAAGCCTGAAACCTTCTTCAGGCCGACGTCCGGATACATGCCCTATCCCGGCTATTGCTAACAGGCCCCCACCTCAGTAAAAACCCGAAATTCATCCCTGAATTAAACCCTATCAAAGCCCGCCCTTAGCGTTCAGGACTATGCTGGACATTCCATCGTCTCTTGCGGGAGGGCATCATGCACACACTCAACAAGTGGGTTCTGATGGCAGCTTTGCTTCATGGCGCGTGGGCAGCACAGGCTCAGGAACTGCGGCCTCTGGAACTGGAGGCAGAACAGCGTTCCATCTCCCGCCTCAGCGTGGCCCAGTGCCTGGATACGGTCCAGCAAACAGCCGCCGGGGAGGGCTATCAGCAGCGCAATGACTCAAGAGCCAACGATCAGTTAGGTGTTTATATTGGCACAGCCCCCATGGGAGCCGGCTCGCTGGTGGTGTATTGCCTTGATTTGAACCCCTCGACTGCCTACATCATTCACACCAAGGCACCCGTCACAGCCGATTTGATGTCTCCACATCAGCTCAACTACAAAATTACGCAGGCTTTGACGGTAGCCAACCAGCCCTGAGCATCAGTGAAGGCAGCCCCTGGCTGCCCAGAGTCAAAAAAGGGCGCAGTCAATGGTTCACACAGGCTGACGCCCGAACAAACCACCCGCGCCCCAAGGGCTCCCGAAGCCAGTCGAACGGCTTCTTACTTCATCAACAAATCTGCCACTTCCATACGGCTATCTCCATCCAGCTCAATGTCGTCCATGACCTTGTTCAACATGGCGTGGGCACTGGACAGAGCACCGTTCAAACTGGTCAGCTCGCCTTGCACGCGCTCCAGCTCCTGTTTCTTTTCCGCTTCACTACCTTTATCGCTGGCCTGGATACGCTGCAACTCCATCAATTTTTGCTGAATTTGCTCTTTCAGGTCGCGGATACGTTTAAGTATGTCCTTGACGCCGTCAGGCAAGGAGCTGTCATCGATGTCCTTGTCGCGACCTTTTTTTTGAGCTTGCTGACTGGTCAAGGAAAGATCTTTTCCCATGGGAGACAGGTGCACCTTGATACGTCCCGATGCGTCTATGGAACCAGACTCTTCCTGCTCGGGCACCACAGGGGGCGTCATGGCCGACGCGTTTAACGCTTCGGTCACAGGCATAGTTTGTCTATGTATTAAACCCTGTCCACTGATCTCTATGGTCATACTTTCCTCTCTTGTACACATCATCCCCTAGAGGGTTACGGCTGAAACCCGGTAGTTCTTTACCGTGATGTGTGCACCAAGTGTTGCGCCTTTTACTCAGCTGTTCGGCACAGCTCAGAAATAAGTAGCAAGAAAAGACACTTTTATTTACTTTTATACGAAAAGTGCCCCCCCCCTAACCATCGTCTTCTCTTTATCTGAACCCCATGGACTTCAAGATCAAAGCACTACTAGGCCACACCCTGTTGGCCCTGAGCTGGGCCAGCAGCGCTTATGCCTACGAGACAGAATTCATTCTGAACCAACAAGGTCAACAAGCCTTTGAGTTGAGAATCTATGGCCCTGATGATGGCGGTTACGATACGTCGGATCAATCCACTCCACGCGTTTCCCCCTGGAATATTGACGAGAATGGTCGGCTGAAAATCCGTGCCGCACTGGAGCGTTGGGCCGAAATCCTGAATCTGCCGGCGGGCTACACACCGGCTGTGATCAACCTGGGCACCATGAATGACGAGAACGCCAATGCCTACGGTGCATCACTCCAGAGCCCTGATCACCCCAACTTCACCATCTCGGCCTTGCAAGCACGCTTGCAGGGAATCTTCAAGGGCAATCCGACTAACCCCGATGCCGTTATCAGCGTCGGCAAGCTTGATCTGGATACGGCTCCGGTCAACCCAAGCCAACTGCCCTTGACGGGCAAGGCTGACTACAACGCAGTGATTTTCCACGAGCTGGCCCATGCTTTGGGCATCAGCAATACCGTCACAGACAACCTGCCTGAAAACAGCTTTGATCCACCCGATCCCTTCTTCCTGGATGACCTTAGCCCCTGGGCCTTGGGCTTGCGCGATGACCAGGGTCGAGCCCCCAGCCCCGGGCAGAAAATCCTGTGCTCGGTCTGCACCAATCCATATGATCCTGCCGCTTTTGACCTGCGCCAGGACAAGGGCTATTTCACCGGCGATCACGTACAGGAAGTTCTGAATGGCGCTATGCCGGGCATTCCCGTCAGCATCCTGAACTTCCACGACCAGCCCCAGGATGGAGTGGACCGCAACTACATGAGCCACACCGAGCTGCGCAACAGCTTGATGAGTCATCAGACCTATCGCAATTACGTGAATCTGATGGAGGCCGAAATTGCCGCCTTGCAGGATATCGGGCTGAGCATTGATCGCCGCAACTTCTTTGGCTATTCGGTCTATGGGGACAACGTCACCCTGAACAATACCAATGGCTACTTTGCACGCAATGAAGACGGCACGGCCTACCTGCCTGGTCAATACAACATGGCCACACAAGGCTTGGGCCTGCACATTTATGGCGAACGCAACCTCATTCGCCAGGCGGCGGATCTGCTGACAGCCGGGCCAGGGGGGGCAGGTGTACGTGTGGACGGTAGCGAAAACACGCTCATCATTCCCGAGGCGACGCGTATTCATGCCCACGGCTGGTATGGTCGTGGCCTGCAGTTCAGCTATGGCCGCCATCACAATATTGTCCAGCAAGGCGAAGTCCGCGCAGATGGCCAGGATGGCGTCGGGGCCTTGTTTGATTTCGGCCAGAACGCCATGGGCAGCGACGATGAATATCACGGCTCCTGGATGCTCATGGCTAAAGGCCAGCTACGCGCTGTACCGGAAATATTGCAAGGTGCCTTGGTCAGCAATTACGATTTGTCCGGCATCTTGTCGGGTCAGAAGGCGGCCATCCATATCGCGGACAATGCCTGGGTACAGAACATCAATATTCTGCAGGGCGCACAAATCACAGGTGACATTACCTCGGATTACAACCGTCGCGACGCTGACCAGCAACTGCTGCTGACCCGCATCAGCTTTGGTCAAAAAGCCGATGAAAATGGCCGTGCTACCAATGCGGCTGACCCCGACTTCCAGATGCGTTATGACGGCAATATCAAAGGCCAAAACAATCTGGCTGTCGTCATTGCCGGGGGCGCCACTTCCTTGAATGGCCAGCATGAGCTGTACGGCTTGCGCGTGGATCAGGGCGCGACCCTGTATGGCAATAGCGAATTCACCCTCAACCCTGAATACAATTTCACCAATAACGGCACACTCAGCCCCGGGAACTCCTACGGGAACATGACGATCAAGGGCAATTTTGTCCAAGGTGCCGATGGCCGCATTCTAGTGGAGGCCTCGACCACCCAGAATGATCATGTTGATGTGCAGGGCCTGGCTCAGCTCGATGGCGAGTTGACCGTGGATCTGCAGCCAGACTGGTATCAAAACGGCTGGATATTGAATCAGGACAAGGTGTTCACCGCCAGCCAGACACAAGGGCAGTTTGCTGCGCTCAATGCCACGCTGACATCCCCCACCCTGAATGTAGAAAGTACAGGCAATGGCTGGACTGTCAGCCGTAATCAGAATGCGTATGCCCAGTACGCAGCATCGCCCAATGCCGCCGCTGTTGGTACCAGCCTGGCACAGGCTTCCGCAGGTAATCAGTCCCTGGCGGCCGTGTATCAAGCCATGGACTTCTCGCGTGCAGATGGCAGCGATATCGGTCTGGCCCTGGATCAGCTAAGTGCTGGTTCCTACGCCGCCCAAACCGCCGCCTCCTTGCGTCGCGAGCAACTGGTATCCGAACAACTGCGCCAAATCGACGGTATCAACAAGAGCGGCTGGCAAAGCTTCATCCAGACCTATGGCGGCCGCTATCACTGGCAGCTGGGCAGCAACGATGTTGATCACCGCAGCGAAACCTATGGAGTGATGTTGGGAGCAGAACACCGCGCTGAAGGCAGTGACTGGAGCCTGGGCGTGCACGGCAATGCCAACGAGCAGCGCGTCAATGTCGACGCTCCGTTCCAGGCCAAGAGCAAGCTGACTGGTTTGGGCCTGGGTGTTCATGCCCGCTATCGTGCTTACAGCCAGGAAGGCTGGACCGGTCTGGCTCAAATACGTGTAGGTATTGAGCAGGGGAAGATGAACCGCAATACCAGCTTCGCAGACTATCAGGCGCGCCCTGCGTCGGATTGGACTGGCCATACCGTCTCGCTGGGGGTACAGACTGGCTACAACTGGGCACTGGGTGAAAACGGCAGCATCGGGCCGGTTCTGGCTCTGGATTACCTCCATTATCGTCGCCCAGGACTGGAAGAAAGTGGCGATGCCGCCAGCCGTCTGCGCCTGGACTCCAACCGACAAAACGCCTTGCAGGCCTCTGTGGGCCTGGCCCTGCGTCAGAACTGGGATTTAAGCCAGAATCGCCAACTGCAAACATCCTTCTCAGTGGCTTGGGAGCAGGCTTTGCTAAGCCGCAATCAGACTCAGAAAGCGGCTTTTGCCAGTGCCCAATCGGTAGGTTTTGAGGGACGTTATGCGCGAGTGGATCGCCATGCCTTGTCGCTGGGAACCAGCATCAGCTTGCAGCAATCCGAGCGTCTGCGTTTAGGGCTGTCGGCCAGTACCCGTTTATTGGGGGATAGCCGTGCCGATATAAACGGTACATTGTTCCTGAACTGGATGTTCTAACCATCCTGAAATGCAAGAGGCCGACTGTTAGTCGGCCTCATTGGGAGATGCAGGAGCGGGTTGAACCCGTTTCATGCCAGACCATCGATCCACATCAATATACTGACCGGGAATCAAAACCCGAATCTGTCGGCGCCACCATGTTCCACTGGAGACTTCGACCGAACCAGTATCCACGGCAAACTTCATATGATCGCTGTCCAGAAAGGCCGAGAACTGCCCTTTGTTGCTACGTGCCTGTGCAAAGCTGGTAAAGACCGTCACGCTCTTTTGTGTGGGGTCAGCCAGCAGTAAAGTGACCTGGCCGCGTAACAGCTGCAAATTCAGCCTGTCCTCGTACTCGCGGATTTCAAGAGCCGAATCGGGGCCCAGTCGCACCACAGCGCCATCCACAAAGCGCTGCTCCAGCATTTGTGCACCAGATACCAGATGCTCTTGCCGCAGCACCCGCTCCGGCCAGGAGAAAAACACGGTCAGGGCCAGAGCCAAAACAAACAAGCCAGCCAGCAAACCCCGGTGATAAGGCTTGAGCAAGGCGGCCTTTTCCCCCGAGCTGGCCAATAAACGGCGAATTTCATGCTCGGGCGCATCCAGGCTGGCGTCACAAAAATAACAAATGTATCGATATGAACGTTCATTTTCAGGATTGTCACGACGCCAATCCTCAAATTCCCGTAATTCGGCCGCAGTCGCCTCGCCGGAATTCAAGCGAGTAAACCAATACGCAGCCTGTGCGTGAGCCTGCGTATGCTCCAGCAGCTCCCCTTGATATGTCGTCATAGCGGCATCTAACCTTGTTCAGTCACGCCAGCAATAGGGAGGTCTCGAATGGCGGCATGTTTCTGCCGCTCAGCACCAAAACCTCAGGAAAGGAAACCAGTAGCCACCCACTCTCTAGCTGCCTGCTTTTGAAAACGATGCGTTTTTATTTTATACAATCGCTTCAAATGCTTACATTAACTCAAATTGAGCCAATCAAAACAAATTCGCCTTATTTAATTACACTCACTACAAAAAAAATGCAGATTACAGGTAAAAAAAGCCTGGGGCGGGCCGTTAACTAGTGAAATCTGTCCAAAATCTGGCCACCAGGCAACTCGTGGAATTGTTCTTTACCTTGATCCGAACCCTCACCGGCCGGTAATACCATTTTCAATAAAAGAGGCCACTGCGGGTAGAAACGATAGTTGGGTGTGGATACCCAAGTACCAGCTGGATAGGTAAATCCACCGAATTGAATTTCCTGGGCCAACCGCGCTTGAGAGAGATAAAGAAGATCTTTATTTTTATCGACTGAGAAATAGGCACGCTCCAAAGGCAAATTCCAGGCATGAACCTGTAAACCCTCTGCCTCAACGCGCAGCATCCAGCGATCCTGATCCCGCTCTCCATTGGTGTACAAGGTCCCGTCGGGTCGGGACTGAACCAAGGTTCCAGCAGGCAAATCCAGAATGAAGTCCGGAGCAGAACTCATATTGGAAGCCGCCGCATAGGGACTCCAGCCTGTAATCCGGTTCCCTTTACTCAAAAAGCAGCTGACAAAGCGAAAGCCGGTATCCACCGTAGAATCCTGTTCCATTTCAAGCACTTGACTGCCATCACACTGCCAACCCTCCAGCGTTGTATCGCCTGCCAGATGCAGTTTCCAGCTGGAGTTTTGCAGATCGGGCCGGGGGCGCTCGAAGGACAGCACAGGAGCATTGCCCACCATCACCGCCTCTGGAAAACGGGCCCATGACACGCTGTCCGGGTCACCCCAGACGTTCAGCTCCAACTCTGTTCCAGTGGGCATATCAACACCGGCAAAGCGGCCTGGTTCTTTTAAAACATGCTGTCGGCTAGCCAGCTCCCGTCGCTGTTTTTTTTCAAACTGGTAGCTCTCCCATTGAAAAACGCTGTAATAAGCTGCCAATACCAACAAGGGAAGCAAAAACAGTATTCTTGGCCAGGGTTTTTTCTTGAAGTTTGCCCGGCGCTGTGGTTGCACTAAAAGCAAAACAGCCCAGACCAGCACAATAAACAGTGCAAGTGGCCCAAGCGTAATGATCAGCAAGAAAATCAAAGAAAATGGAGCGACAGGAATCATAAGAGATCAAAAAATCATAAAAAGTCGCAATAAAGAAAGCCGAAAAATACATGGCTAGTCTTGCTGACTACCGTGCTGACAGGGCAGAACGATAAAAAAGCGAAGATGTGTTACCAATACAGGCACCGCGCCGCTGTGCCTGTTTAAACCATTCAGTACTGCCTTAAGCGACCTGTATAAAGCCTTCCATATACATGACGGCCTGACCCTTCAGAAAGACGCGATCGCCATCCAAGGTGCAGTCCAGCACGCCCCCACGCTCGGAAGCCTGATAGGCCAGCAACTGGTTTTTTCCCAAAAGAGGCGCCCAATAAGGCAACAAGGCACAGTGAGCCGAACCCGTCACGGGATCTTCTTCAATGCCATGACCGGGCGCAAAAAAGCGACTGACAATATCAAACTGGCCCGAGCCCGCCGCAGTCACAATACATCCTTCATAACCGACCGCCATCATGGCTGCCGTATCTATCTGCAGCTGTCGCACCTGCTCCTCTGTTTCCACCACAGCCAAATGGGTAAAGTCATTACGCCACAGTTGCGTAATCTTGGTCCCCAAGGCTTTTTCCAACCTGGGATCATCATCCACACGAGTAAGCGGGCGTGCAGGAAAATCCATGACATAGCCTGCCTCGTCACGGCGCACCGTCAAGGCACCACTCAACGTGTGAAACACCACCTGGCTATCTTGTGGCCGCATATGCTGCAGCACGACAGCAGCGCTGGCCAAGGTAGCGTGACCACACAAGGGCACCTCTACCGTGGGGGTGAACCAACGCAAGCGAAAGTCCGGGCCTTGCGGCACCAGAAAGGCAGTTTCAGCCAGATTGTTCTCCCGCGCGATCGACTGCATCAGGGCATCGTCAGGAAACTCGGACAACAACACGACAGCGGCAGGATTGCCCGCAAACAAGGTGTCGGTAAAGGCATCAACCTGATAGATAGGTAAGCGCATTCTGCCTCCAGGCATGGAATTCAAGGTGAGTCCTCAGTATAGAAAAATAGACTCTTTGAAGGCAGGTAAATCTATGGAATAGGGGCCTGTTTTAATACAGCCAGCCCATTTCGTTTTTTTAAGCGCCGAGCACGCGCACGCTTTCGACAAACGCTTGTTTGCATTCCATTATCGGGACCCGAGCGCGTCCAGCTTATTAGCGCAAGCGCCAAAGCTTATTTTTCCAGTCCTGCCATTACACACAACGACGCAGCGCGTCATTTGTGCAGTCAGACATTGGCCGCTTCTAAAAGACAGGCAGAAAGTCGATCAAAATGCAGCAGGGCAGCTTGGCTCAAGTCGACTTGCTTGCGGCGTGTGTCCTCCGTGTCACTGAGGACGATCCAGCCTTTCTCACGCATGGACTTGAGTCGGGTGTGTATGGTCGCGGGCGATCCCAGCCGCTCTACGGCCATGACATCGCGTACCGACAAACGCAAACAGTCTTTCGATGCTTTGGCAACCAGCACCAGGATGCGCTCTTCAAGCGGGTCCAGGCAGGGCAGGCAAGGCAGGGTATGCAGCGAATCGGCGAGCTGCAAAAAACGCATATAAATATCAGCAGGTCTGGTGGCAGTTTTCATAACAAAATCTTTATTCCTTTAAGAGCCGCTACAACAGCGTCTTTTCTAGAAATAAGTTCTGGTTATTATTGTTTTTATTCCGATCAGGCAAAGCAAAAAACAACCCTGCTTTATGGCCCGAGTGATTGGAATGAGTTTTGGCGCTTATCATGCACCTAAAATTAAACGCTTAAGACCGGGCCTGAATTCCCTGCGGAAAGGGGTCTTGAGTCGGGCGATTTGTCTGGAATTTTATCAGATAAGCCCTTGATTTAGCTTGAACACTACGCTCCGGAAGAAGCGAAATTGTAAGTAGGTGCAGACAAGCAGGTAGATAGTAAGTTGCCTCACATTAAACGCTAATTAAGAAACTTGGCGCCAGGAACCAGCGCAGTTACAAAACCGGGGGCTTTGATATACACATCCTTTACAAACAATTTTCTGCCTGCATGCTCTGACAGACACAAAACACCGCCCAAGAACTTTAGCCACACGAGTTTCAGACCGATAAAATGTGGTGAACAGGGCTCTGAGCGTCCCATGCGCCCCCCTCAGATCACTATAAAATATGGAACGATAAGAAATGATTCTTCACCTTGAGACACCACTTATTTATTCACACGCCTTGAGCGATCCACTTGGTAAACAAGTTTGGCTGAAAATGGATGCGCTTCAGCCTAGCGGTTCATTCAAAATTCGCGGAATTGGCCACTTGTGCCAGCACCATGCCCAGCAAGGAAAGAAGCGCTTCATCATTTCTTCAGGCGGCAATGCGGGAATTGCCGTTGCCTATGCGGGACGCCGCCTGACCATACCTACTGTTGTTGTCGTTCCCGAAAGCACCAGCGAACACGCCAGACGCTTGATTCAACGGGAGAAAGCCGAGCTTCACGTAGTGGGCAAGAACTGGCAGGAAGCGCATGAATATGCACTGACCCTGGTACAAGAAGACGATGCCCTGATTCATCCCTTTGACGATCCTTTGCTGTGGGAAGGCCACGCCAGCCTGATTGCTGAAGTCGCCCAAATGGGCGTGCAACCCGATGCCGTCTTGCTGGCGGTAGGGGGAGGTGGCTTGCTAAGCGGTGTCGCGCAAGGTCTGCGAGAACAGGGTTGGGACAAGACCACCATTATTGCTGTGGAAACCGAGGGCACGGCCAGCCTGGGCGAGTCGGTGCGACAACGTCAGCACATCACGCTAGACGAAGTAAGCGGAGTCGCCACCTCGCTGGGGGCACCACGGGTTTGTGACCAGGCCTATGCCATCAGCCAATCCCATCCCACCACCTGCATTCAGGTCAGTGATGCCCAGGCCGTCAGCGCGTGCTTGCGTTTTCTGACCGACCACCGCGTCCTGGTCGAACCCGCATGCGGCGCGGCTTTGTCGACCTTGTACCTGGACCACGAGGCACTGGCACCTTACAAAAACATTCTGGTTGTTGTGTGTGGTGGTAACACCATGACGCTGGAGCAGTTGGTTCAGTGGCGGGCCACACCTTGAACCTGCCTTGGCAGAACTCGGACATTAAAAAAACGGACTATTTTTATACAAACTCCATTCTTGTCAGGACGAAAAATAGTCTAAAAAACCCCATCATATTATTTTCACATGATGGGGTTTTTTATTTATTTCTTATTCTAAAAACGATCTAATTATCAGAGCATAAAAAGTAAAACATATGTTTCACGTGGAACAAAAGCACCTAAAACAGCCTTAAAAAGGCTTTACCAGAGGCAAATTATGTCGAATCAGAGCTGAAAAATCCTGCCCTTCCTGCTGCGACAAGGCCCTGGGATTGATATAGCCCAGCCGCTTCAGTTCCTGGAAGCTATGGCCTGGGGCCAAAGCATTCAGACCATACACATACTCAGCCAAATAACCCGAGGCCAGCACGCGCCAGTCCCAAGGCACACCATCCACAATCTTGGAAACCATGTCGTAAACAATGGTGGTGCAGTTAGCCGTCAAGGTGTTGTAGAAGCGGGGAGTGGTCTGCAACTGCTGGCCTTGCTTCACATAAGACAAGAACAGAGCCTGCATGGCAGGTTTGTCCAAATCCACGCTGTACATGTACACGTCCTCACCACGAGTATTGCTGCGGGTGCGCACAATGTCCTGTTCGGTCGCCGCAATCAGGCTTAATTCAAAGTCCTTGAAGAAGCCACCGATGGCAGAAAAAGCCTCATGCTTTTCCTTGCGGATCTCTACTGAGAACACCACATGGCGACCGTCCTCAAAGCCAAAGGACACCAAGGTATGTGCAATGACCGGGCCCATCCAGTACGACAGGAACATATCTACCGATTTTATCGTCTGCAAATCGTAGTCCTGCTTTATCCAGCGCTCGTCAAAATCGGTTTCACTGCGCCAATTAAAGTCGCGCACATTGTGCAGGGTCACAATCGAGCCATTTACCTCGCCATAGCTCATTCTGGCCACATCAGGTGCCCATTCCCGGTCATTGCTGGGCGTAATACTGCTCCACCAGCCCACCAGCACCAGAAAGCCCAGCGCCTGAGGTACAAAGAGCCAGTTCTTGCCCTTGCTCAGGGCATACAGGCTCAATATCGACACCGCTATCCAGCCGGCCAGTGCCAGCCAGCGTCCCAGACCTGCCGACAGCTGAAATTGCAGTGCCAGCGTCCCCCAGGCCGCTACTGCCAAGACCAATAACAGGACCAAAATCTTGATCACCATCGTCCCCCACCTTTTCATACGCACTCCACAAACATCTTGAATACAGATTGCTTTTAACCGCTGAACAGCCAAAAAAAAACCTGTGTCCACTTGAACACAGGTTTTATTCACAGGGAAACAGGGTTTAGCCCTGATAGCCCATCGCCTGACCTTGGCGGATCACGCCTTGCGGGTGCCAGCTTGGATCGAAGCGATACGCGCTTTCTTTGGGAAACAGCATCACCACGGTAGACCCCAGCAGGAATCGGCCCATTTCCTGTCCCTTTTCCAGGACGATATTCTGACCTTCGTAATTCCATTCGCGAATCTTGCCATCGCGCGCGGCATTCACCACACCATGCCAGACGGTGACCATACTGCCCACTACCGTCGCCCCCACCAACACCAGGACGAAAGGGCCTTGCGCGGAATCAAAAAAGCAGACCACACGTTCGTTACGGGCAAACAGGCCGGGAACACCACGCGCTGTCGTGGGATTGACCGAGAATAGATCGCCCGGCACATGAATCATGCGCTTGAGTACACCCGCGCAGGGCATGTGCACCCGGTGATAGTCGCTAGGACTTAAGTACAGGGTCGCAAACAGCCCATCCTGATAGCGGGCAGCCTCCTGGGCATCGCCTCCCACCAAAGCCGTCGTGGAGTAGCTGTGGCCTTTTGCCTGGAACACCTCCGCGCCCTGAATCAAACCCAGCTGACTGATCGCACCATCGACAGGGCTGACCAGTGCCGTATCCGCGATAGGGCGGGCGCCCGGACGCAAGGCACGGCCAAAGAACTCGTTAAAGGTGGTGTAGCTGGCTGGATCGGAGTTTTCCGCCTCGCTCATGTCGACCTGGTAGCGGTCGATAAAGCGTTTGATAGCCCAGGTCGTACGCCCACCCATGGGCTTGGAGGCCAAGCCGCCTAGAAACTCGGTCAGAGCCTGTTTAGGAAGCAGGTACTGGGGAAGAACAGCCAAACGGGGATGCATAAAATCAGCTCGCAAACAAATCCTGCTTCAGCCTGAGGCCAAAGCGTCTATGCCATTCAATGTAATTGTGTCTGGCGCACCACATCAGGCCGGGACCAGCGCTTCAAAGGCCACGCACAGTCCAGAATCAGGCGCCAAACACTGGCAGGAACAAAACAATACGCACTTGTAGCATAGGTTGCCGCCATACGACATAAAAGGGCGGATCAGCCTGTCCGGTCAAACGTACACGACCCGGTCACGGCCTTCTTCTTTCGCCTGATACAAGGCGCGGTCAACCCGGCGCAGTGTACGTTCGTAATCGGGGTGGCCATCATACAAGGCCACGCCAATACTGGCCGTGATGTTCATGCTTTCTCCATCCACAACCCTGAAGGTTTCTGCATGAATGCGAAGACGCAAGTTACGGGCGGCACGCATCGCTCCATCCGCATCCACATCAACCAGTACCAGCAGGAACTCCTCCCCCCCAAGGCGGAAGACATAATCACCGGCACGAGCGCTATTGCTAAGCAGCTCGGCAAACTGGCGCAGGATACGATCGCCCGCGTCATGCCCATAGGTGTCATTGACACGTTTGAAAAAGTCTATATCCACGGCCAGCAGGGCAAAACGCGACCCGCGCTGCTGGGCATAGCCCACTTCCCGGCTAAGCACGACAGGCAGGTATTTGCGGCTTAGCAGACGGGTCAACACGTCCCGGCCAGACTCCAGCTCGTTTTGCTGCTCAAACAAGCGATCCAGATGCAAGCCAATCGCGCGGGTTCGATCCCGCAGCTCGTGCAAGCGCAGAATCTGCCCTTTCGCGTCCCCTTGCTCAAAAGCTGGCATCAGCTCGGTATCAATCACGTTCATCAGATCCAGGATCTCACGGCTCTCTACCGTGCCCTGAAAGGCATGGGCGCCCTTATGCTTGAACCAGATACCGAAGTCCGAGTCCCCAATCCGCGGGGCTGGCGTCACACCATTGTTAACGGCCATTGCAAACATGAAGAGGTTTTCCCAATCCAGCAGCGCGGCACGCTGCCGGCCACGTTCGGCCGCCACGTTCTGCACAATGGCAAACAGGCGATAAGACTCTTCAGCACGGGATTTACGCTCGCGCGAATTGGCGTAGGCATGGCTCATCAGCTCCATCGCCAGATCAATAAAGTTCTGAATATAGCGATAGCACTCCCAGGCCTGCTCGGAGCTGATAGTCGAAGACTCAAATAAAAAACGGGCATAACGCCCCTTGAGCAAGCGTGCACCACGCAGCACCAGATGAACTGGCACCCCGACCCGAGCGTGGACCTCGCCAACCTGATTTTGCAGCTTGACCTGATCCTGCATATCACTGTGTTCATCCACCGAAAACAGCTGAACCAACCAACTGCGCAAGGAACGATGCAAACGCTTGTGTACCTGTTCATGTGACAGATACACCTGCGCGGCAGGGTGCTTGAGCATATGCGTATAAAAATGGGTTGCAAGCTCGTCCTGGTTATCTTGAGTGATAGTCAGCACATGAGCACGGACCGCCAGGGGCACTTTCTGGAGCAAGCCGTGCCAGTCCTGAGCGGCTTCTTCGATATTCGGTTGAGACATGAAGTACGGGGTGAGTAGCGAGACGATGCTTAAGGATTAAACAGCCTTGGCGGCAATTGTTACATGAGGGGAGATTTCGCGCTATTTCTTATAGCGATACAGGCCTCAGGCTAACAGGAGAATACCCTGCTGCTCACAAGGAAAAAACATACCCCTTAAAGATAAATGGATGATTCCACCGACCAGCGCAGCAACACGCTGTCCATGCACGCAAGCAAACGCCTGTTCCGCCTTACTTTGACGGCGATCTGCAATTCAAACCCAAGGCTTTGTCGGCCCAAACGCCCTGAAAGTTCCTCGGTGAGCAAATTGTCCTGTCAAAGTAGATAGCTGACTAAACAAACTACCCGCTATCGCCAAAAAGCCACGCTCGGCATCCGGACTGAGTACGGCCCGATCAAGCATGCCCAGGCTGAAGAAGCTGAAGCAGGCCAGGAAAGAAGCTGGGTTTATATCCAATACTGAGAAAACATCCAGATCCATATGCCCGTAGCTGGCCACACCACACCACATCACGCCAGGTCGGGTCGGGTCGGGTCGGGTCGGGTCGAGTCGGGTCGGGTCGGGTCGGGTCGGCAGATAGGCTCCACCGTTAAACCTGATCATTCAATGTTTATTGCTCTGCCCCAAGCCATTCTTTTATTAAAGAAGAGCGAACTTTATCTACAAAGCCCGGAAAGGAATCAATTGATAATCAAAGAAAAAGCTGGAGGACAGAGATGAAAAGATTCAAATTATTGATTAATTGCTGCTTTTTTTAGAAAAACATTAATCAAAAAAAATGTCTATATAAAAGAAAGATAAATAAAAAAGAAAGAAATCCGGCCAGATACTAAAAATAATAAACAGGGTTGCTAATTTTTTTTATTTTTCGAAGATAACAATAAAGATTGCAACCAAAAACAAAACAACAATACTGAATTACAAAAACAGGTTTTTGTTTAGACCAAAGAAAACTAATAACAGTCGTGATGGCCCGACTTATCCACAGGACTGAATAACAAAGAAATCCACAATTTTATTAACAAAATAGATTAAACCAAAAATGGAAATATAAAATCCAGGAAAATATGCGGTTAATAAGAAAGTGAATAATTTGTGGATATTATAAAGGCTTAATTCGCACTCCAACATGGCGTTGGTGCAAACATCGACATCAGCTCATCCAGACGCACCAGGCAGGCAGAATTCGGCCAGAAAATCGGTCAAGGACTGGGCAAAAAAGCTATATTTAAGGCAGCTACTGGCTTTGGCCCCCTGTGGATAAGCTCCAAGAGGGCCTGTTGTGGACGTGTTGTGGATGAAAGGGGGATAAGTCGCCTGTCTTTCAAGACCTCAAATTTTGTCCAGTTTCGATCCACCGACTCCCTCGGGGTGATACACAGGCAAAAGTGGTCTATAAGATGTTGAAATTAAATAAAAATTCTCAGCTATGCCACTTATCCACAGACACCCATTATCCATTACCAGTTATATATATAGTTATTGTTAAATAAAGATCTCTTCACCCATGCCCAACTTTCTTGTACAGCCTTTACCTACTGGTTCTTTAGACATCATCGGTGATGTACATGGAGAGCTTCAGGCCTTGCAACAACTGATCCAAAACTTGGGTTACCAGGAAGATGGCTCTCACCCGGAGCAACGTAGCCTGATATTCGTTGGAGATTATTGTGATCGCGGTCCAAACAGCCCCGCTGTAATTGAGTACCTTAAGTCCTTGATAAATAATAATAAAGCAAAAGGAATATTAGGTAATCATGAAATCAATCTACTGATAGACGATGCAAAAGATGGTTCAGGCTGGTATTTTGATCAGCGATATCAGTCAGATTTAAAGAATTACTCGCCATTTAAGTGTGCAAAACCTCAAAATAGAGACGAAATCCGAAAGTTTTTAAGCTCACTACCCATTGCATTGGAAAGAAGTGACCTCAGAATTGTGCATGCCGCCTGGAATAATCCAGCTATTGATGCAATTCGATCGGTAAAAAGCGAAGATTTTCTTGATTTTTTCTTTGAATGCGAGCGTAAAGCTGATAATTATGCAGAAAAAAAAGGAATTCTGAATAAATATCTGGCTGCAAAACAGGAATGGAAAGAAAAAATTGAAGATCCCAAGGCCTTGATGCCGTTATTGCAGGCCTACATTGACTACGATTTGGTCAAAAATGACTTCAACCCCATCCGTTTGCTGACTTCCGGAACCGAAGGCCCCGCGGATCGCCCATTTTTTGCTGGCAACCGTTGGCGTTTTTCCGACCGTACCCCTTGGTGGAATAGCTACCAGGACGATATTCCGGTCGTTTTTGGCCACTACTGGCGTCAGCTCTTTCCTCAACCAACAGCGAAAATGTCTAAATACTCCTTATTATTCAAGGATATAGATCCATTTTCCTGGCACGGCGCAAAGAAAAACACGTTTTGCGTGGACTTTTCTGTTGGAGCTCGTTGGCGCGATCGTCGCAAGGACCAGGCGCCTGAAGACTCGGCTTTTCACCTGGCTGCTTTGCGTTGGCCAGAGAAAATCATCATGACGGACACCGGTTTTACGCAGCCAACCCGCTAAATCCGCTTTTCTTCCTGCTGTTACAATTTTCTTTTCTGTGGATAAGCTCTAGGAAGGGCATTGTGAACAGGGTGTGGATACATAAGGCATAAGTAGGTAGTTCTTTGTGGAGTCTAAAAGTTGTACCTAAACCATCCACCGGTAAGCGTTAGATCTATCCCCGGAAAAAAAACCGCTAAGCTCTTGTTTTATCATTGCTAAAGACACTTGTTCGACTTATCAACAGGCCTCCATCCAATAATTCTAATAAAAGATTTAAGTGCTTGTTATATAAGATAAGTTCAACTCCCTGCAGACCAGGGACCTGCTCTTTGCAAGCCAAAAGTTCTCGACTAAGATGCAGTCCATGAACAAAAATCACGATCTCGCTCAACGCTGGCTTATGCGACTTTTGCATACAGAAATTTGAGGCCCAAAGGCTGAAAATAAATTTTCAGAACCGAGCACGATCGACTTTGCTGTCACGCCTTTGAGTTTTCTTTCAACATGAGAAAAACTCAAGCAAAGGCTTTGATTGGCAAAAGAGGGGAGTTCTATCTGGGCGACGTGTTTGGCCAAGAATTTGCTATGGCTGCAGGGATTGCTGAGCCTGAAACTTGTACTAGGTCAATCTTGTTTGAATTTTTGACTTATCCACATTTTGTGGGTAAAGCGTGTACTTGTGCTCGCACAGGGCTTGTTCAGCCTGGAGCAGCTGGGTGAACTGTGTATTTTCACAGCTTAGCTAGGTTTGAAGAACGTGTAATTTTGAAATAAGTCCTTGTTTTATATCTATATTTTTTGTGGTTTTAACTTTGAGGCTGATTTTTTTGCTGGCTGCCGGTACTGAAACAGAGAAGCTGTAACGCTGGCTGGTTCTTTCTTTTATCAAAGGAAAAGAAGCGATAACTGGGCAAAAAATCAGGTTTACCCCCAAAGTTATCAACAGGACAGTATGGGGACGACAAATCGCCTGTTTCACGTTTGGCGTCTTGCGGGTTACAAGGCGCGGGTTTTGTGGTTCGCGGTTGGTGTTTTGAGGCCCAGGTAATGCGCGTTGTTTCGCATGGCTGTTATAGGGTTTCTGTAGCAGATATAGGCAAGATTACGACGACTGTACTTGTCCACAAAAATCAGGGTATAAAAAAACCGCCTGACGGCGGTTTGATGAAGGCAGAAAGCAAGGTGTTTAGACCCTTTTCAAGCGTTCAATGGCCTGATCCAGGGTGTTGGGCTGCTTGGCAAAGCAAAAACGCAGCAAACGATGGTTAGCCTGCTCAGAATTGGGATTCAGGTAGAAGGCAGAGACGGGGATCGCTCCTACGCCGTAGTTCTGGTTCAAGTGCTGGGCGAAATCCAGTTCGGATAGCTCTGAAATGTTTTCATAGCTGGCCAGCAGGAAGAAAGTCCCTTCACTGGGCATAGGTGTAAAACGTGTGTTTTGTAGACCTTGGTGCAAATGATCGCGCTTTTCCTGATAGAAAGCGGGTAGGCTCTCCCAGGTAGCAGGGTCTTGCATATAGGTGGCTAGACCGGCCTGTAAGGGGCTGGGAACGGTAAAGACGGTGTATTGGTGGACCTTGCGGATTTCCGTGCTGAGACTGGCAGGAGCGCAGCAATAGCCTACTTTCCAACCTGTAGCGTGGAAGGTCTTGCCAAAGGAAGAAACGATGACTGCTCGTTCTGCCAGGCTAGGCCGGGTAGCCAGACTGAGATGCTCTTTCTGATCAAAGGTCAGGTGTTCATAGACCTCATCGGACAAGATGATCAAGGAAGGATGCTTTTCTACAATCTGCTCCAAAGCATCCAGATCCTGGGGCTGCAAGATGGTACAAGTCGGATTGTGCGGGAAGTTGATTACCAGCATACGGGTCTTGCTGGTGATGGCTTGCTCTACACGGTCCCAGTCGACGCGGTAGTAAGGCACAGCTTCGCTAGGCGCTGTCATGGGGACGGCAACAGGTATACCTCCGGCCAGCTCGATGGCGGGGATATACAGGTCGTAGAAGGGCTCGATCACGACGACTTCATCGCCTGCATGCACGAAGGCTTGGAAACTGGCCATCAAGGCCTCAGTGGCGCCACTGGTAACGGTAATTTCCGTATCCACCTTGTAAAGGCGGCCATAACGAGCCTGCGTTTTGCTGGCAATAGCGGCTCGCAGGGCAGGGTATCCCGCCATGGCAGGATACTGGTTGATGCCATCCAGCATGGCCTGGTGTACAGCCTCAATCAAAGCCGGATCCGGATTGAAGTCTGGAAAGCCCTGGCCCAGGTTAATGGCCTTGTGCTCCAGGGCCAGCTGGCTCATGGTGGTAAAGATGGTGGTGCCCACAGAAGGGAGCTTGGATGTGATCTGCATGGGTCTACTGATATGAATAATAAAAATGCACCCGCGCTTCAAAGTTGAGCAAACGGTTGGGTGGCGAAGTATCAGACAAATTCTTGTCGAAAATACCATAGATTCCACACGGATCTGTTGATCGTGGAACCGATCGCTCAGGACGGTTTCTTACATTGATATAGCTGCTGCCTATATAGGGTTAGAGCGCCGCTTTTCCTGCTGTCCGTTTTTCTTCTCCAGCTACTTCGCTATGGATGCCTGTTGGAACTGCGGGAATTTTTCAACCGAACCTGTGTCCTAAACTCGGGCTCTTGATAAGACTCCAGGTTTCAAGACGGGTTTCAAGTTGCTGCTGATTTTTCAAAGTATCTGTCGTCACAGGCAAGCTCTGCCCTGTCTGAGCGCGCTCTCTTTTTGCGCATAGGATATTTTTACCTGCAGCCAAAGTAGCCAGATTGAAAAATCGAAGCCTTATATTTTCTTCAGGCCAGCGGAAATTTCCTTATCGCCAGACTGTTGAGCGGTATTCCTGTTCATCAGGCTGTATTTCTTTTTATTGCTCTGTTATCCACAATTTTGCTTCCTGCTTAAGTCGATTTTATCCACCTGGGGCAGGGTACCCGCTTAGATAGCTGCTTTTAAGAGATTTAAGGGTGATAAGCGCGCCTTTTATGGCTTCCCTCCCTGGCGTATCATGGGCAGGAAAAATCTTCGAAGGCGTGGCCTGCTCCCTGGATAGTTGCCTGGGGATAAAAAACGGCCTGTTTCTCCACAAAGTTATCCACAGTGGTATTTACGCAAAAAACTGTGTTCCACGTGGAACAGATATTGGTTCCATGTGTTTCACGTGGAACAACCATCGCTGGTAATCGTATAATTGGTTTTTACTTTTTAGCTGTTCTGACATGATTTATCCCGAAGAGTTTGACGTTATTGTCATAGGCGGCGGACATGCTGGTACCGAAGCGGCTTTAGCGGCAGCTCGAACCGGCGTGTCTACCTTATTGCTAACCCATAATATGGATACCTTGGGGCAGATGTCCTGCAACCCTTCTATTGGGGGGATTGGCAAGGGGCATTTGGTCAAGGAAGTGGATGCGCTGGGCGGGGCAATGGCTTTGGCTACCGATCACGCTGGTATTCAATTCCGTACCCTGAATAGCTCCAAAGGGCCAGCCGTACGCGCCACTCGTGCTCAGGCTGACCGTTCTTTGTACCGCAAGGCTATTCGTGAGGTTCTGCAGAATCAACCCAACTTGATGGTGTTCCAGCAATCAGTCGAAGACTTGATTGTGGAAGGTGATCGGGTAGTGGGTGCGGTCACCAAGATTGGTTTGGAGTTCAAAGCCAAATCTGTGGTTTTGACTGCAGGTACTTTTTTGAATGGTTTGGTCCATGTAGGCCTGAATAATTACTCGGCAGGTCGGGCAGGGGATCCACCCTCCATCAGCCTGGCGCATCGTTTGCGGGAACTGCAATTGCCCCAAGGGCGATTGAAGACAGGAACCCCTCCGCGTATTGATGCCAATACTATCGATTTTTCCCGTCTGGAGGTTCAGCCCGGCGATAGTGATCCCATTCCGGTGTTCTCTTATATGGGCGATGTTTCCATGCATCCCCAACAGATGCCGTGCTGGATTACGCATACCAATGAGCGTACTCACGACATTATTCGCTCCGGTCTGGATCGCTCGCCCATGTATAGCGACCAGGGCACCATCGAGGGTATCGGCCCGCGTTACTGCCCGTCTATTGAAGACAAGATTCATCGCTTTGCAGACAAGAGCAGTCACCAGGTGTTTTTGGAGCCAGAAGGCTTGAGCACGACCGAGATCTACCCGAACGGTGTCTCGACCAGCTTGCCTTTCGATATCCAATTGGCTATGGTGCGCAGCCTGCCAGGTTTGGAGAATGCTCGTATCATGCGTCCGGGCTACGCGATTGAGTACGATTATTTTGATCCTCGATCCCTGTATCCCACGCTGGAAACCAAACAGATTCGTGGCTTGTTCTTTGCCGGCCAGATCAATGGCACGACAGGTTACGAAGAAGCAGCTGCGCAGGGCTTGTTGGCAGGGGTGAATGCTGCCCGTTTGGCCCAAGAGAAAGAACAGTGGTATCCACGCCGTAACGAGGCTTACCTGGGTGTGCTGGTAGACGATTTGATTACCCGTGGGGTGACTGAGCCTTATCGCATGTTTACCTCTCGCGCTGAGTATCGTTTGAGCCTGCGGGAAGACAATGCAGACCAGCGACTGACTGAAATCGGTCGTGAGCTGGGCCTGGTGGACGATGCCCGTTGGGATCATTTCAATCGCAAACGCGATGCGGTTGCACGTGAAATCGAGCGTTTGAAGGGTACCTGGGTGAACCCCCGTAACTTGCCTGCTGAAGAGGCAAACGCACTGTTAGGTAAAAATATCGAACGGGAGTATTCCTTCTTCGATTTGCTCAAACGCCCCGAAGTGGATTATGCAAAGCTGATGGCTGTGCTGAATGACCAAGGCACGCCGGTAGCAGGTCCCGGTCTGGAAGATCCGGTGCATATTGAGCAGGTGGAAATTCAGGTGAAGTATGCCGGCTATGTGGCGCGTCAGCAGGACGAGGTGACTCGTCAGGCAGCGCTGGAAGAGCAGGCCATTCCAGAGGATCTGGACTACGACGATATCAAAGGATTGTCGATTGAAGTGCGTCAGCGTTTGAAGGCTGCCAAGCCTTTGACCATTGGCCAGGCCGGACGTGTTCAGGGTGTGACACCTGCGGCGGTTTCTTTATTGTTGGTACACCTGAAGCGCAAGCAAAAAAACAAACAAACGGCATGAGCGATATTTTTTCAAAACGCCTGAATCAGGCCCTGCTGGATTTGGGCCTGGATCAGGACCCCGCCTTGGTGCGCAAGCTACTGGACTACATTAATCAGTTGCAGCGCTGGAACCGTACCTATAATCTGACCGCCCTGCGTGACCCAGATCAAATGCTGGTGCAACATATTTTTGATAGCCTGTCGATTGTCCGCCCGTTCCAGAACTATCTGGCCAGCAGCAATCACTCGGCGCAAGAATCGGTTCGGATTGTGGATGTAGGGTCAGGGGCTGGTTTGCCGGGTGTTGTTTTGGCAGCATCATGTTCCACGTGGAACATTACTTGCATTGATGCTGTTGAGAAAAAAATGGCATTTGTTCAACAAATGGTTGGGGCTTTGGCCTTGCCCAATTTGTCGGCAATGCATGTGCGTGTAGAGCAGCAGGAACCCATGCAGGCAGATATTGTGGTTTCCCGAGCTTTTTCTTCGCTGCTTGATTTCGTAAATTTGGCAGGCAGGCATGTTCGCCCAGGTGGGCGCATTGCAGCTATGAAGGGTAAAGAACCTGATTTGGAAATAGCCGCATTGCAATCTGAAAGTAACTGGCAGGTCGAACGAATAGAATCATTAACCGTACCGGAGCTAGAGGCACAGCGTTGTCTAGTGTGGTTGGTGCAGCAAGGATAATCATGAGTAAAAACGACGAAAAAACTCCCCGTGCCTATGTGTTTTGTATCGCGAACCAAAAGGGCGGGGTAGGCAAGACGACCACTGCAATCAATTTGGCCGCTGCGCTTGCGGTACTGAAGAAAAAAGTTTTGTTGATTGACCTGGATCCCCAAGGCAATGCCACCATGGGTAGCGGCATCGATAAAAACAGCCTGTCTGGTAATTTGTACCAAGTGCTGATCGGTGACGAAAGTATTTCTAACGTAAAGATACATTCAGAAACAGGTGGCTATGACGTCTTGCCTTCCAATAGGGAGCTGTCGGGCGCCGAGATAGACCTGATCCAGATGCAAGAGCGCGAGCAACAACTCAAACAGGCACTGGCACAGGTACTGGATGATTACGATTTCGTGCTGATCGACTGCCCACCTACCTTGTCGCTGCTAACGCTCAATGGCCTGGCCAGCGCGCATGGGGTCATCATCCCCATGCAGTGCGAGTACTTTGCACTGGAAGGGCTGTCGGATCTGGTCAATACGGTTAAGCGGGTCTATCGCAATATCAACCCGGATTTGCAGTTGATTGGTTTGCTGCGAGTGATGTTTGATGGTCGTGTTACCTTGCAGCAGCAAGTCTCCAATCAGATCGAGACACACTTTGGCGATAAGGTGTTCAAGACGGTAGTGCCACGTAATGTGCGTTTGGCTGAAGCGCCAAGCCACGGTATGCCAGGTATTGTCTACGACAAGAACTCCCGGGGGGCCAGGGCCTATATGGACTTTGGCAAAGAGCTGATCAAGCGCTTGAAGAAAGAATCCCGCAGCGATAAGGCGTAAGGCACACAAGAATCAATAGGAATGTAAGCATGGCTACACGAAAACCAAAAGGTCTAGGTCGAGGCTTGGATGCCTTGCTCGGCGCAGACGCAGGCGCTATCGCAACCATAGGGAAAAAGGGCGAAGCGGCGGTGAGCGATGGCCCACCTTCCAACCTGCCCGTCAAACTGCTGAAGGCCGGGGTGTATCAGCCGCGTACTCGCATGGACGAGGGCGCCTTGAACGAGCTGGCCGAATCCATACGCGCACAAGGTGTGATGCAACCTATTTTGGTGCGTCCTCTGTCGGGCAAAGATAAGGGCAAGTACGAGATCATCGCGGGTGAACGCCGTTTCCGTGCGTCGCAAATTGCCGGCCTGGAAGAAGTGCCCGTTCTGGTGCGCGAAGTAGGCGACGAGAACGCTGCCATCATGGCGCTGATCGAGAACATTCAGCGTGAAGATCTGAATCCGCTGGAAGAGGCACAAGGTGTGAAACGTCTGCTGGACGAGTTCGGCCTGACCCACGAGCAGGCTGCTCAGGCGATTGGCCGCTCGCGCTCGACCACCAGCAACCTGCTGCGTCTGATTAACCTGGCAGAGCCTGTGCAGATCATGCTGCTGGCCGGCGACATCGATATGGGTCACGCTCGTGCCTTGCTCGCCGTGGATGCTGCCCGTCAGATCATGCTGGCCAACGAGGTGATTGCCCGCCGTCTGTCGGTACGTGAAACCGAGAAGCTGGTTGCCCGTGCCCTGCACGAGGATGACGAGCCTGCCAGCAAGCAAGCCCAGAGCAAGGCCAGCCGCAATGGTGATGTACAGCGCTTTGAAAAAGTGCTGTCTGACCATCTGGGTACCAAAGTGACTTTGAAGGTTGGTGCCAAGGACAAGGGGCAGTTGCAGATCGCTTTCCATGGCTGGGAACATCTGAATGCCTTGCTGGAAAAGCAGGGCTTGTCGTCCTTGCTGGAACAAACGGACGATTGAGCCAGGTCCGCGCCACGCAGAAAGCAATGCGATTGCAGTAGAAAAGCCGACTTCAGGTCGGCTTTTTCTTTGTTATGAACGGCGTTTTGCTAATGGTCAGCATCTTCTTGCAAAAAAAGCAGCAGGAAGGAGGAGAACTAGAAAAACTTCTGGAATGACGAACCCCCTTTCCTAAGGCTGCTCGGCAATCCTCCTTTTTGGAGGCAGTTCATGATTACATGATTTTTAGATTGAGTGCTTGTGCTCAAGCCGGTAGAAAACAGCAGGATGAGAGCCTTAAGGAGGCGAGGGGGAGAGTAAGGAAGAAGCCTGAAAGCCGGATTAAAACGGAAAACCTGGTTTCGTATCTTTTGCTTACAGAAATAAGCACTGAAAACAGGAAAAAATCTATGTGTTTACCCGCATTTCATCCTGTTTCCCAGTTTTGAATGCATTCATAAACGGTACCCTGGGGGCCCAAAAACAGTGACAAAACCAGTAAGAAAAGCGCCCAAAATCAGGTTTTTTTAAAAAATTCATCGAATTATTCAGTTTTCTTCCCAAAAGGCTTGACGACTTCATAAAACATGTCCATAATTCGATTTTCGCTTCGGGTGGGATGTCCGAGTGGTTAAAGGAGGCAGACTGTAAATCTGTTGGCCCTGCGCCTACGTTGGTTCGAATCCAACTCCCACCACCAGCACTTTTCTAGAGTCAGCCAGCAAGGCGACTTTAGGAGAGGGTGAAGAAAAGTCTGCGGGTGTAGCTCAATGGTAGAGCAGAAGCCTTCCAAGCTTAAGACGAGGGTTCGATCCCCTTCACCCGCTCCAGGTTAAAAATCTTTGGCCACTCTGGGCTGAAGTTGAATGCCCATGTGGCTCAGTGGTAGAGCACTCCCTTGGTAAGGGAGAGGTCACGCGTTCGATCCGCGTCATGGGCACCACATCTCTCTTCTCTATATCGTTCTATCCCTTCAGGAGTCTGCCATGGCTAAAGGCAAGTTTGAACGGACTAAACCGCACGTCAACGTCGGTACTATCGGTCACGTTGACCACGGTAAAACCACTCTGACCGCTGCAATCTGCACGGTTCTGTCCAAGGCATACGGCGGCGAAGCACGCGATTACTCGCAGATCGACAACGCCCCTGAAGAAAAAGCACGTGGTATCACCATCAGCACCTCGCACGTTGAGTACGAGACGCCTAACCGTCACTACGCACACGTTGACTGCCCCGGCCACGCTGACTACGTCAAGAACATGATTACCGGTGCTGCCCAGATGGACGGCGCTATCTTGGTTTGCTCGGCCGCTGACGGCCCAATGCCCCAGACTCGCGAGCACATCCTGCTGAGCCGTCAGGTTGGCGTTCCTTACATCATCGTGTTCCTGAACAAGGCCGACATGGTTGATGACGAAGAGCTGATCGAACTGGTTGAAATGGAAGTTCGCGAGCTGTTGTCCAAGTACGACTTCCCTGGCGACGACACCCCGATCATCAAGGGTTCGGCCAAACTGGCTCTGGAAGGCGACGAAGGCCCACTGGGCAGCCAAGCCGTTCTGGCTCTGGCCGAAGCGCTGGACAACTACATTCCTACGCCTGAGCGTGCCGTTGACGGTACGTTCCTGATGCCTGTTGAAGACGTGTTTTCGATCTCCGGCCGTGGTACGGTTGTGACCGGTCGTATTGAGCGCGGCATCATCAAGGTCGGCGAAGAAATCGAAATCGTGGGTATCAAAGACACGGTCAAGACCATTTGTACCGGCGTTGAAATGTTCCGCAAACTGCTGGACCAAGGCGAAGCTGGCGATAACGTCGGTCTGCTGCTGCGTGGTACCAAGCGTGAAGACGTGGAACGTGGTCAAGTTCTGGCCAAGCCAGGCTCGATCAAGCCACACACTGACTTCGACGCCGAGGTGTACATTCTGTCCAAAGAAGAAGGTGGTCGTCACACTCCTTTCTTCAAGGGCTACCGTCCTCAGTTCTACTTCCGTACAACTGACGTGACCGGCACCATCGAGCTGCCAGAAGACAAGGAAATGGTTCTGCCAGGCGACAACATTTCGATGAAAGTGTCCCTGATCGCTCCTATCGCCATGGAAGAAGGTCTGCGTTTCGCTATTCGCGAAGGCGGCCGTACCGTTGGCGCTGGCGTGGTTGCAAAAATCATCAAGTAAAAAAAGAGTAGTAATTTTGGGCGAAAGAGGTTAATATCCTCTTTTGCCTAAAAGCCAAACGTAGCTAAGTAGCGCGCTACGGTTTGTCAAGGTATAGGGGTATAGCTCAATTGGCAGAGCGTCGGTCTCCAAAACCGAAGGTTGAGGGTTCGATTCCTTCTGCCCCTGCCACCACAGTCACTCGCCACCACCTCGCGTGGCGTCACTCGTCGGAATATGTCGAATACCAACGTAGAAACCGTTAACCGAGGTTCCGAGCGCATCAAGCTGGGCCTAGCGGTCCTAGTCGTCGCCGCCGGTATTGTTGGCTATTCCGTTCTGGATGGCCAAAATTCACTGGTTCGCGCTGGGGTATTTGTTGCCAGCTTAATCGTCGCCGTATTGATCATCTGGTTTAGCGATACAGGCCGCCGCCTGGTCGCTTTTTCTCGTGATGCCTACACGGAAGTACGTCGCGTCCACTGGCCATCCCGTAAAGAAGCAACGCAAATGACGGGTATCGTCTTTGTGTTTGTTGCCGTTATGGCCATCTTGTTGTGGCTGATTGACAAAGGGCTCGGCTGGATCATTTATGGCCTGTTGCTGGGCTGGAAATAAAGGGCACACATGAGCAAACGCTGGTATGTGGTTCACGTTTATTCCGGCATGGAAAAAAGCGTGCACAAAGCTCTGGTGGAGCGCATTGAACGCGCTGATCTCCAAGAAGCGTTTGGTCGCATTCTGGTTCCATCGGAAGAAGTCGTTGAAGTAAAGAACGGCAAGAAATCAATTACAGAGCGACGTATTTACCCCGGTTACGTCCTGGTCGAGATGGCCTTGACCGACGAAACCTGGCACTTGGTAAAAAGCACGCCGCGAGTCACCGGCTTTTTGGGCGGTTCCGGTAACCGTCCTGCTCCCATCTCCGAGCGCGAAGTGGAAAAAATCCTGTCGCAAATGGAAGAGGGCGTTGAGAAGCCACGGCACAAAGTGCTGTTCGAGGTTGGCGAACTGGTACGCGTCAAGGACGGTCCGTTTGCAGACTTTAACGGTAACGTCGAAGAAGTTAACTACGAGAAAAACAAGGTTCGTGTCACCGTTACTATTTTCGGTCGCGCCACCCCCGTTGAACTCGATTTCGATCAAGTCGAAAAGACCTGATTAATTACAACCCCCGGGAAGCCTGTCGCACTCTGCGTCAGGCGTCATCACCCGCAAGGAGCTAAGCATGGCGAAGAAAATCGTCGGCTTTATCAAGCTGCAAGTCCCAGCTGGTAAGGCAAACCCATCCCCTCCAATCGGTCCAGCGCTGGGTCAGCGCGGTCTGAACATCATGGAATTCTGCAAGGCGTTCAACGCCCAGACACAGGGTCTGGAACCCGGTCTGCCAATTCCTGTGGTGATCACCGCTTTTGCTGACAAGAGCTTCACGTTCATCATGAAGACTCCTCCAGCAACCATCCTGATCAAAAAGGCTGCTGGTATCAAATCCGGTTCTGCACGTCCTAACGTGGATAAAGTCGGTACGCTGACCCGCGCTCAGGCTGAAGAAATCGCCAAGACCAAACAACCCGACCTGACCGCCGCCGATCTGGACGCCGCTGTGCGTACCATCGCTGGTAGCGCTCGCAGCATGGGCATCAACGTTGAAGGGGTGGTGTAAGTCATGGCTAAAGTAAGCAAACGCGCAGCCGCTATTGCTGCCAAGATCGACCGCAACAAGTTCTACCCTGTGGCCGAAGCTCTGGCCCTGGTGAAAGACACTGCCACTGCCAAGTTCGACGAATCCATCGATATCGCTGTTCAGCTGGGCATCGATCCCCGTAAGTCCGACCAACTGGTCCGTGGCTCGGTGGTTCTGCCTGCTGGTACCGGTAAATCCGTGCGTGTTGCCGTTTTCGCCCAAGGCGAAAAAGCCGACGCCGCTCGTGAAGCTGGTGCTGACATCGTTGGTCTGGACGACCTGGCTGAGCAAATCAAAGCCGGTCAAATGGACTTTGACGTTGTGATCGCTTCGCCCGACACCATGCGTGTTGTTGGTACCCTGGGTCAGGTTCTGGGTCCTCGTGGCCTGATGCCAAACCCCAAGGTCGGTACTGTGACTCCTGACGTTGCCACGGCCGTTAAAAACGCTAAGGCTGGTCAAGTTCAATACCGTACCGACAAGGCCGGTATCATTCACAGCACTATTGGTCGCGCTTCGTTCAACGTTGAACAGCTGCAAACCAACCTGGTCGCCCTGGTTGACGCCTTGAACAAGGCTCGTCCAGCTGCTGCCAAGGGTGTTTACCTGCGCAAGGTTGCCGTGTCCTCCACCATGGGTGGCGGTGCACGTGTTGAAATTGCATCTCTGACTGTTTAATCAACAGTTAGAAAAAAGAACTTTGGGCTGCGATCCTGTTTACAGGATCACTGCTGTCAAAGACCGTTGGAGCAGTTGGGCTGACTTGTCATCCAGGTGCTTAATCGGGGCAGAATGCCCCATCCAACGTAGACGGCGCCCGTGGAAGAATTCGTTATAGAACTCGTCCAGGTGCGCCGCATTCGGTTGATGTTGGGAAGCCTTCCCGACATCGTTTGAAGGAGTGTTCAACCGTGAGTCTCAATCGTGAAGAGAAAGCGGTAGTCATCGAAGAAGTCACTGCCGAACTGGCAAAGGCCCAATCGATCATTATCGCCGAGTACCGTGGTCTGGACGTCGCTTCTGCTACCGTATTGCGCAAAAAAGCGCGTGAGTCTGGCGTCTACCTGCGTGTTATGAAAAACACGCTGGTTCGTCGTTCGTTGGCAGGTACCTCGTTTGACGGTATCTCCAGCCAGCTCGTGGGTCCTCTGATGTACGCCATCAGTGAAGATCCCGTGGCTGCGGCGAAAGTCGTTGCAGATTTTGCCAAGACCAATGACAAATTGGTCATCATGGGCGGTGCGCTGCCCAATAGCGTTCTGAATGCTGATGGTGTTAAGGCTCTGGCCACAATGCCCTCGCGCGACGAACTGCTGGCGAAACTGCTGGGCACCATGCAAGCACCTATCGCTACTTTTGTGCGTACGCTTAACGAAGTTCCCACCAAGTTTGTTCGCGGCCTGGCGGCTGTGCGCGATCAGAAAGAAGCTGCGTAAGCAGTTTTCCTTCAGGAAACTTCGTCGTTGCGAACGACTACCAAACCTGGCATTTACCTAATATCTGGAGTTCTTAAAAATGGCTACTAAAGCTGAAATCCTTGACGCCATCGGCGCAATGTCCGTGCTCGAACTGTCCGAGCTGATCAAAGAAATGGAAGAAAAATTCGGTGTGTCGGCTGCTGCCGCCGCTGTTGCTGTTGCAGCTCCTGCTGCCGGTGGCGCTGCTGCTGCCGCTGAAGAGCAAACCGAATTCACCGTGTTCCTGGCTGACGTTGGCGCAAACAAAGTTAGCGTCATTAAAGTCGTGCGCGAAATCACCGGTCTGGGCCTGAAAGAAGCCAAAGACCTGGTTGACGGTGCTCCTAAGGCTGTTAAAGAAGGCTTGTCCAAAGCTGATGCTGAAGACGCTCAGAAGAAGCTGGAAGAAGCTGGCGCCAAGATCGAGCTCAAGTAAGAGTATCGATAGATGCCCGGGAATGCGTTTCAAGCCTTCCCGGGCTTTTGCGTTTCCAGAAAACCCATGATTTTTAATTAGTATTGTAGAAAGTCGGGTTTTTTAGAGTCGTAAACCAGGGCCGTGGTTGACGGTCCGTGTAACCCTTGAGTCGGAGTGCTCATGCCTTATTCGTACACCGAAAAAAAGCGCATACGCAAGAGCTTCGCCAAACGTGAAGACGTACAGCAGGTTCCTTACCTGTTGGCTACCCAGCTGCATTCTTTCAGAACCTTCTTGCAGAAGGACACGCTGCCTTCTCAGCGTAAGGTTGAAGGCTTGCAGGAAGCTTTCAGTTCCATATTTCCAATAGTAAGCCATAACCAAATGGCGCGGCTAGAGTTCGTGAGCTATACGCTCGGCGAGCCGGTGTTCGACGTCAAAGAGTGTCAACTTCGTGGTTTGACCTATGCCTCCCCCTTGCGGGCGAAGGTTCGTCTGGTCCTCATGGACCGCGAGGTGAGCAAGCCTACCGTCAAGGAAGTAAAAGAGCAAGAAGTCTACATGGGCGAAATGCCCCTGATGACTGATAACGGCTCTTTTGTGATCAACGGTACCGAACGAGTCATCGTGTCCCAGCTGCACCGTTCCCCCGGCGTGTTCTTCGAACACGACCGCGGTAAAACGCACAGCTCGGGCAAGTTGCTGTTCTCGGCGCGCGTGATTCCTTACCGTGGTTCCTGGCTGGACTTCGAGTTCGATCCCAAGGACATTCTGTTCTTCCGTATCGACCGTCGTCGCAAGATGCCCGTCACTATCTTGCTGAAGGCCATCGGCCTGACGCCAGAGCAGATCCTGGCCCACTTCTTCGAGTTCGACCACATCGAACTGCACCAGGAAGGTGGCAAGCTGCAATTCGTTCCAGAACACTGGAAGGGCGAGGTTGCCCGTTTCGACATTACCGACCGCGACGGTCGCGTACTGGTTGAAAAGGACAAGCGTATCAATGCCAAGCATTTGCGCGACCTGCAAGCAGCCAAGATCGAATACATTTCCATCCCGGAAGATTTCCTTCTGGGTCGTGTGCTGGCCAAGAACATCATCAACGCCGAAACCGGCGAAGTGATTGCCAACGCCAACGACGAAATCACCGAATCCATTCTGGCCGAAATGCGCGCAGCCAATGTGCGTGATTTCGAGACCCTGTACATCAATGAACTGGACCAAGGCGGTTTTATCTCCCTGACCCTGCGTACCGATGAAACAGCGGATTCCAATGCTGCCCGTATCGCGATCTATCGCATGATGCGTCCCGGCGAGCCACCAACCGAAGAAGCGGTTGAGGCCCTGTTCAACCGTCTGTTCTACAGCGAAGAGTCCTACGACCTGTCGCGTGTGGGGCGCATGAAGGTCAACAGCCGTCTGGGCCGTGGTGACAGCATCGAAGGCCCCATGACCCTGACCGACGAAGACATTCTGGACACCATTCAGGTGCTGGTGAGTCTGCGTAACGGCCGCGGTCAGATCGACGATATCGATCACCTGGGTAACCGTCGTGTTCGTTGCGTGGGCGAATTGGCCGAAAACCAGTTCCGCGCCGGACTGGTGCGTGTGGAACGTGCCGTCAAGGAACGTCTGGGCCAAGCCGAGACCGAAAACCTGATGCCGCACGATCTGATCAACTCCAAGCCCATCTCTGCGGCTGTCAAGGAGTTCTTCGGTTCCAGCCAGCTGTCGCAGTTTATGGACCAAACCAACCCGCTGTCCGAGATCACGCACAAGCGTCGTGTTTCGGCTCTGGGCCCTGGTGGTCTGACTCGTGAACGTGCGGGCTTTGAGGTGCGCGACGTGCACCCAACCCACTACGGTCGCGTGTGCCCGATTGAAACGCCTGAAGGTCCAAACATTGGTCTGATCAACTCCATGGCGCTGTACGCTCGTCTGAACGAGTACGGTTTCCTGGAAACGCCTTACCGCAAGATTGTTGACGGCAAGGTCAGTGAGCAGATCGATTACCTGTCGGCGATTGAAGAAAGCAATTACGTCATCGCTCAGGCTAACGCCGAGCTGACTGAAGACGGTGCCTTTGCTGACGATCTGGTTGCCTGCCGTGAAGCGGGCGAAACCATGATGACTGCGCCAGAGAACATCCATTACATGGACGTGGCTCCTTCGCAGATCGTGTCTGTGGCTGCTTCGCTGATTCCGTTCCTGGAACACGATGACGCCAACCGAGCACTGATGGGCGCCAACATGCAGCGTCAGGCAGTTCCTTGCCTGCGCCCTGAGAAGCCTTTGGTCGGTACCGGTATCGAACGTACTGTTGCTGTTGACTCGGGTACAACCGTACAAGCCCGTCGTGGCGGTGTGGTGGTAGACGTTGACGCACAGCGCGTGGTTATTCGCGTGCACGATGACGAGAACGTGGCTGGCGAGGTCGGTGTAGATATCTACAACATGACCAAGTACACCCGTTCCAACCAGAACACCAACATCAACCAGCGTCCTATCGTCAAGCGTGGCGATATCGTGGCTCGTGGTGACGTGCTGGCTGACGGCGCATCGACTGACCTGGGCGAATTGGCTCTGGGTCAGAACATGCTGATCGCCTTTATGCCTTGGAACGGCTACAACTTCGAGGACTCGATTCTGATCTCCGAGAAGGTCGTGGCTGATGATCGCTACACTTCGGTTCACATCGAAGAGCTGACGGTTGTTGCCCGTGACACGAAGCTGGGACCTGAGGATATCACCCGCGATATCAGCAACCTGTCCGAAATTCAGCTGAACCGTCTGGACGATTCCGGCATTGTGTACATCGGCGCCGAAGTGCGTGCCGACGACGTGCTGGTCGGTAAAGTGACACCCAAGGGTGAAACTCAGCTGACTCCGGAAGAAAAGCTGCTGCGCGCCATTTTTGGTGAAAAAGCCTCTGACGTTAAAGACACTTCCTTGCGCGTGCCTTCGGGCATGGTCGGTACGGTGATTGACGTTCAAGTCTTTACCCGTGAAGGTATCGAGCGTGACAAGCGTGCCCAGTCCATCATTGATGATGAACTGCGTCGCTACCGCCAGGACCTGAACGACCAGCTGCAAATCGTTGAAGACGACGCCTTTGACCGTGCCTTGAAGTTCCTGGTCGGCAAAACCGTCAACGGTGGTCCACGCAAGCTGCCCAAGGGCACCGAGCTGACCGCTGACTACCTGAACGATCTGGATCGCTGGCAGTGGTTCGACATCCGTCTGGCTGATGAGCAACACGCACTGGTGCTGGAGCACACCAAGGAATCCTTGGAGCAAAAGCGTCACCAGTTCGATCTGGCTTTTGAAGAAAAGCGCAAGAAGCTCACCCAAGGCGACGAGCTGCCTCCTGGCGTGCTGAAGATGGTCAAGGTTTACCTGGCTGTTAAGCGTCGTCTGCAGCCTGGTGACAAGATGGCCGGCCGTCACGGTAACAAGGGTGTGGTTTCCCGCATCGTTCCCGTGGAAGACATGCCGCACATGGCTGACGGTACCCCTGTGGACATCGTTCTGAACCCGCTGGGCGTGCCTTCGCGTATGAACGTGGGTCAGGTTCTGGAAGTTCACCTGGGTTGGGCTGCCAAGGGTATTGGCCACCGCATCAACGACATGATGCAAGAAGAAAAGAACGTGCAGGTTTCCGAACTGCGCGCGTTCCTGGACAAGGTCTATAACACTGCCGGCAAGAAGACTCGCATCAACGAGTTGACTGACGACGAAGTGATGAACATGGCCACCAACTTGCAGAAAGGTCTGCCATTGGCAACGCCAGTGTTCGACGGTGCAACCGAGCAGGAAATCGACCAGATGTTGCGTCTGGCCTATCCTGACGACATCGCCGAGAACCTGCAGCTGGCACCACACCGCACCCAGGTTCGCCTGTTTGACGGTCGTACCGGCGAAGCCTTTGAGCGTATGGTCACCGTAGGCTACATGCACTACCTGAAGCTGCATCACCTGGTCGATGACAAGATGCACGCTCGTTCCACCGGCCCATACTCGCTGGTTACTCAGCAGCCGCTGGGTGGTAAGGCGCAGTTCGGTGGTCAGCGTTTCGGGGAGATGGAAGTCTGGGCGCTGGAAGCGTATGGCGCCGCCTACACCCTGCAGGAAATGCTCACGGTTAAATCCGACGACATCGCTGGCCGTACCAAGGTCTACGAGAACATTGTCAAGGGTGACCACGTGATCGACGCCGGTATGCCGGAGTCCTTTAACGTTCTGGTCAAGGAAATCCGTTCCTTGTCCCTGGACATGGATTTGGAGCGTAAATAATGAAAGCGCTACTCGATCTCTTTAAACAAGTCACTCAGGACGAGCAGTTCGATGCCATCAAGATCGGCATCGCCTCGCCCGAGAAGATCCGGTCCTGGTCTTTCGGAGAAGTCCGCAAGCCAGAGACCATCAACTATCGCACGTTCAAACCCGAGCGCGATGGCCTGTTTTGCGCCAAGATTTTTGGTCCCATCAAGGACTACGAATGTCTGTGCGGCAAGTACAAGCGCCTGAAACATCGTGGCGTCATCTGCGAGAAGTGTGGCGTTGAAGTCACCGTCTCCAAGGTGCGTCGCGAGCGCATGGGTCACATTGAACTGGCCTGCCCGGTTGCTCACATCTGGTTCCTGAAGAGCCTGCCATCCCGTTTGGGCATGGTGCTGGACATGACCCTGCGTGACATCGAGCGCGTGCTGTACTTTGAAGCCTGGTGCGTGATCGAACCTGGTATGACTCCGCTCAAGCGCGGTCAGATCATGTCTGACGACGATTTCCTGGCCAAGACCGAAGAATACGGTGACGACTTCCACGCCCTGATGGGTGCGGAAGCCGTGCGCGAACTGCTGCGTACGATCGACATCGATCGCGAAGTCGAGCGCCTGCGTGCCGAACTGAAAGCCACAGGTTCGGATGCCAAGATCAAGAAGATCTCCAAGCGTCTGAAAGTACTGGAAGGCTTCCAGAAATCCGGCATCAAGCCAGACTGGATGATCATGGAAGTGCTGCCCGTGCTGCCACCGGACTTGCGTCCGCTGGTACCACTGGACGGCGGCCGTTTTGCGACTTCCGACCTGAACGATCTGTACCGCCGCGTTATCAACCGTAATAACCGTTTGAAGCGTCTGCTGGAACTGAAGGCTCCGGACATCATCCTGCGCAACGAAAAACGTATGCTGCAAGAGTCCGTGGACTCCTTGCTGGATAACGGTCGTCGCGGCAAGGCCATGACTGGCGCCAACAAGCGTCAACTGAAGTCCCTGGCCGACATGATCAAGGGCAAGAGCGGTCGTTTCCGTCAGAACCTGCTGGGCAAGCGCGTGGACTACTCCGGTCGTTCCGTGATTGTGGTGGGTCCTCAGCTGAAACTGCACCAGTGCGGTCTGCCCAAGCTGATGGCGCTGGAACTGTTCAAGCCTTTCATCTTCAACCGTCTGGAATTGATGGGTCTGGCTACGACCATCAAGGCAGCCAAGAAGTTGGTGGAAAGCCAGGAACCGGTGGTGTGGGACATCCTCGAAGAGGTGATCCGCGAGCATCCGGTCATGCTGAACCGTGCGCCTACGCTGCACCGTTTGGGTATTCAGGCTTTTGAACCGGTCCTGATCGAAGGTAAAGCGATTCAGCTGCACCCCCTGGTGTGTGCCGCCTTTAACGCTGACTTCGACGGTGACCAGATGGCCGTTCACGTGCCGCTGTCGCTGGAAGCCCAGCTGGAAGCGCGCACCCTGATGCTGGCCTCCAACAACGTGCTGTTCCCCGCCAACGGCGAACCATCCATCGTTCCTTCCCAGGATATCGTGTTGGGTCTGTACTATGCGACCCGCGAACTGGTCAATGGCAAGGGCGAAGGCTTGTTCATGGCCGATGTGGCTGAAGTCCAGCGTGCCTACGACAACAAGGAAGTCGAGCTGCAAACTCGTCTGACCGTCCGTATCGAAGAATTCGAGAAGGGCGAAGACGGTGAGTGGGTCAAGACCATCAAGCGTTACGAAACGACTGCTGGCCGTGCCTTGCTGTCCGAAATTCTGCCCAAGGGCATGCCATTCACCGCACTGAACCGTGCGCTGAAGAAGAAAGAAATTTCGCGTCTGATCAACCAGTCCTTCCGTCGCTGCGGCCTGCGTGCCACCGTGATTTTTGCGGACAAATTGATGCAGTCCGGTTTCCGTCTGGCAACACGTGGTGGTATTTCCATCGCGATGAACGACATGGTTGTGCCTGCCGTCAAGGAAAGCATCCTGGCTCAGGCAAGCAATGAAGTTAAAGAAATCGACAAGCAGTACTCGTCCGGTCTGGTGACCGCTCAGGAACGCTACAACAACGTGGTGGACATCTGGGGCAAGGCGGGTGACCGAGTCGGCAAGGCCATGATGGAGCAACTGGCTTCCGAGCCAGTGACCAACCGTTTTGGTGAAGAAGTACGTCAAGAGTCCTTCAACTCCATCTACATGATGGCGGACTCCGGTGCTCGTGGTTCGGCTGCACAGATTCGTCAGCTGGCCGGTATGCGTGGTCTGATGGCCAAGCCTGATGGCTCCATTATTGAAACGCCTATTACCGCGAACTTCCGTGAAGGTCTGAACGTACTGCAGTACTTTATTTCGACTCACGGTGCTCGTAAGGGTCTGGCTGATACGGCCTTGAAGACGGCTAACTCCGGTTACCTGACTCGTCGTCTGGTCGACGTGACGCAAGATCTGGTCATTACCGAAGACGATTGCGGTACCAAGGGCGGCTACACCATGAAAGCCATCCTGGATGGTGGTGAGGTTATCGAGCCCCTGCGCGATCTGATTCTGGGCCGTGTGGCCTCGACCGACATCGTCAACCCTGACAATCAGGAACTGGTTATCCCCGCCGGCACCTTGCTGAACGAGGACCTGGTCGACCTGATCGACAATCTGGGTATTGATGAAGTCAAGATCCGTACTCCGCTGACTTGCGAAACCCGTCACGGCTTGTGCGCAAGCTGCTACGGTCGCGATCTGGGTCGTGGTGTGCTGGTTAACCGTGGTGAAGCCATCGGTGTTATCGCTGCTCAGTCCATCGGTGAACCGGGTACCCAGCTGACCATGCGTACGTTCCACATTGGTGGTGCGGCTTCGCGTGCAGCGCTGGCCAGCTCGGTGGAAACCAAGACGGCTGGTACGGTCGGTTTTGAAATTGGTCTGCGCTATGTGACCAACGCCAAGGGCGAGCGTGTTGCGATCTCCCGTTCCGGTGAAATCGTCATTTTTGACGACAACCGCCGCGAGCGCGAACGTCACAAAGTGCCTTACGGCGCCACCATCACGGTGGGCGATGGCGATGCGATCAAGGCTGGCCAACGTCTGGCAAGCTGGGATCCGCTGACCCGTCCTATCGTGTCCGAGTACACCGGTACCGTTCGCTTCGAGAACATCGAAGAAGGCGTGACCGTGGCTCGTCAGGTGGACGAAGTGACCGGTCTGTCGACTCTGGTTGTGATCACTCCCAAGACACGTGGTGGCAAGATCACCATGCGTCCTCAGATCAAGCTGCTGAACGAGCAAGGTCAGGAGATCAAGATCGCGGGTACCGATCACATGGTCAATATCTCCTTCCCGGTAGGCGCGCTGATTACCGTTCGCGACGGCCAGCAAGTGTCCGTGGGTGAGATTCTGGCGCGTATTCCTCAGGAATCGCAAAAGACTCGGGATATTACCGGGGGTCTGCCACGTGTGGCCGAACTGTTCGAAGCTCGTTCGCCCAAGGACGCCGGTCTGCTGGCCGAAGTTACGGGTACGGTTTCCTTCGGTAAAGACACCAAGGGCAAACAGCGTCTGGTCATTACCGACCTAGACGGCGTCAGCCACGAGTTCCTGATTCCGAAGGAAAAACAGGTTCTGGCTCACGACGGTCAGGTGGTGAACAAGGGCGAGATGATTGTGGACGGCCCAGCCGATCCGCACGACATCCTGCGCTTGAAGGGTATCGAGAAGCTGGCCAACTACATTGTTAACGAAGTGCAGGACGTTTACCGTCTGCAAGGTGTGAAGATCAACGACAAGCACATTGAAGTGATTGTTCGTCAGATGCTGCGCCGCGTGAACATTGTGGATGCTGGTGATACCAACTTCATCACGGGTGAACAGGTTGAACGCTCCGAACTGCTGAACGAGAACGATCGCGTCCTGGCTGAAAACGGTATTCCAGCTACGTACGAAAACGTGCTGCTGGGTATTACCAAGGCCTCGCTGTCGACCGACTCCTTCATCTCGGCGGCTTCCTTCCAGGAAACCACCCGCGTGTTGACCGAAGCGGCCATCATGGGCAAAACCGACGATCTGCGTGGTCTGAAAGAAAACGTGATTGTGGGTCGTCTGATTCCTGCTGGTACCGGTATGGCCTTCCATTCCGCCCGCAAGGAAAAAGAAGCCTTTGAAGTGGCAGAGCGCAAAGCAGCCCGTGAACTGGAGAACCCGTTCGCATCGGCTCCTGAGCCTTCGGAAGATCCGGTCTTTGTGTCCGGTGCCTCCGAGCCCGAGCAGCAACCTGAAGCCCCAGAAGGCGATCAGGAATAAGCAAGATAGTCTGGTTTCCCCATCCTGGTTATCCAGGGTGGGTCCCCACCTTCAGGTAGGCGGACAAAACCAGATATTCCAGGCTTAAAAAAATCCCCACATGGCTATGCCACGTGGGGATTTTTTATGGCCGTCTGGCGGCTACAAGCGGATGTGCTTAGCTACCCAGCTTGATTTCGCCAGTCATAATGCTCCAGTGACCAGGGAAGGAGCAAAAGAAAGCGTAGTCTTCGCCTTCTTTCAGCTTGGAGACGTCAAACGTTACGGAGGTGCTTTCACCGCCGCCGACCACGTCAGTGTGGGCGATCACGCGCTCGTCACCGGCTTTAACGTAGTTGTTGTCCAGGCCGGCTTTCATTCCATCGGTAGCAACAGCGCTTTCATCGGATTTCTTCGAGATAACGACGTTGTGGCCCATGGCTGCTTTAGGCAGCTTGCCGGTGTGTTTCAGGTTGATCGTGAATTCCTTGCATGTCTTGTCAACAACGATGCTCTTGGTGTTGAACTGCATGGAGTCATTGCCTTCGATGGTAATGTCGCAAGCAGCAAAAGCAGGCACGCTGGCCAATCCAAGAACGGCTGTGAAAGCAAGTTTGGCAAACATTCTAGTAACTCCTCGAAAACTGACAAAAAAAGGAACGGGACACGGGGGTGTTGTTCCGGTCTTACAGCATAGACTGTAGCGCACTAAAGGTGCTTAACAAAACGTAGACCCGGACTATTTTACCGGCTTATGTTGCCCCGTCCGACCCCGCAAATGATTTGTTTTCTCATCGTTTGATATGGCTCTAACAGCCTCACTCTATCGCCTCTAGGGAGCTTGACGCCAGCGCAGAGCAGGTGTCGCTTTTCAGGGCGCCTCAGTCAGATGTTGGGCCACATTGAATAGCGCGGCGGTGGCAATCAGGCAGAGCAGCAGCCCACAGAGCTGTTCTATTCGCGGCAAGTGCTTTTGTATCCTCTGTTGCCAGCGAGGATGCCCGATCAGAACGGTAATGAACAAATCCCAGAGCAATACAATAAAAAACATCCACAGACCCAGCAGTATGTGCAGAACCGGACCTGCACGGCTGCTTGCCAGTACCGAGGCCAGGCTGGCGTAAAACAGGGCGTTTTTAGGGTTCAGCAGGCCGGAGAGCAAACCCATCAGAACATGATGCCACCAGCCGCCTGTAGAAGCGCCAGAGGCACTGATTCGTTGCTGGGCGTCGTGACGGGCCGCTTGCAGAAATTTCACGCCCAGGTACAGCAGATACAGGCCTCCAGCACCCTGAAGCAGCAAAAAGAGAGGGCTGCCGGTACTCATCCGTGTAAAACCCGTCAGCGCCAGGCTGATATATAGGCCGTTGGCCATGGCGACGCCTGCGCAAGCTCCGCTTGCTACCCAGCGGCCATGGGCCAAGGTGCTGCGTGCAATCAGGAAGAAATCGGGGCCGGGGGAAAGCAGGGCCAGGAAATGGGTGCTGGCGATCAGCAAGAACAGGGTCACGGCGGTCAATCCTGGAGAAAACCGCAGTGTGACGAGAAGGATAGGGCCCGTATTGAATGAAAGTGCACGCCCAAGGAGGGGCTGGGCGCTGGATGGTGTCTAGCCTCGGTATCGCCCTGGCGTGACGCCGGTGTAGTGCTTGAATACGCGTTGAAAATGGCTTTGATCCGCAAAGCCCAGACGATAGGCAATATCAGCCAGCTCATCACCTTGGAGCAAGGCATCACGGGCCAGGTTGACGCGCTGATTCAATTGCCAGCGCTGTGGCGTCAGACCAGTATTGCGGCGAAAGGCACGAATCAGCTGGTAGCGGCTAAAACCGGTTTCCTGAGCCAGTTCGTGCAGTGGGATAGTGGCTAACTGGCCTTTAACCCAGCGATCCAGGGTTTTCTGCAAAACGGGGCTAGGCGGGGGAGCGGGTGCCAAGGGCTGGGATTGGGCTGAGCCATGGTGAAGCAAAAAGTCGATCAGCGCTGCTTCTTTGCTCAGTACTGGAGCGGCTGAAAACAAGAGGGTGTTCAACTCACAGTAGGCTGCATAAAGCTCCGGTTCGTGACTAACACGGATAGGCTCCTGGGCCCCAAGCCTGAATCCCGTGCTTTCCTGCCAAAGCTGCTCCAGCCATGATGCATCCAGATGCAGCATCTGATAGCTCCAGGATTGATCCGGCAGAGGGTTGCAGGCGTGGCTACGGTGCGCGGGAACAAAGACCAGCGAGCCAGGTGCAAGCTGGACCGGGCCGCCGGGCGCGCCCGTAAAGACGCTGCCACCGCTATCAACGGCACCGATGGAGAAGGTCGGGTGACTGTGCTTCTGGTAGCAGATACGACTGTCGCAAGCGCGGCGGCTCTCGACATAGGGCAGGGCCTTGTCCCGCCAGAACTCAGCCTTCATCGGAAACATCAATGGTGCTCAGGGAAAGGATAAAGGTACAGCCCTGTTCGTTGGTGCTGTCCAGGGCAATGTCGCCACCATGCTTGTTGATGACGGTTTTCACAAAAGCCAGACCCAGCCCGCTACCTGAAGGTGCACCGGCGGTGTTCTCATGGGCACGGTGATAGGGTTCGAAAATAGTTGCCTGATTTTCGATTGGAATACCCCAGCCCTGATCCTTGACGAATATCCGCACTGTTTTTTTATCCAGAACCAGCTCTATATCAATCTGGTTGCCATCCGGCCCATATTTGATAGCGTTCTGAATCAGGTTGGTAAAGGCACGGCGCAGCATGGGAGCGTTGCCGTTTACCCAGACCAGCTCCGAGTCATGCAGGTTCAGGCTGATGGAGCGTTTGCTGGCACTGGCCCAGGCATCGTCCATACAGTCTGCCAGCAGATCGGGCAGAGCCAGCGGGCTTAGCACCATCTCCATCGCTTCGGCTCGTGCCAGGCTGATGAAGTTATCGACCAGCTCCAGCGTTTGTTCGGCATAGTTTTCCATCTTGTGCAGGAACTGGTCGGGCGGCAGCTTGCTGTCATCCTGACGTTGCAGGCTGGCCAGAGCCAGGATGGAGTTCTGGGGGGCCCGCATATCGTGCGAGATAAAGCGCAGTGTTTCTTCACGCTTGGTTTGGGCCTGGCGCAGCAGATTGATGGATTTGTGCAGTTGCGTCAGACGATGGGGCAGGTTACGTGCACTCAAGCCAGACAGCCGCTCGTTCAGCGCCGTTCTGACATCGGGGTATTCCAGCTGCAGCTTGTTCAGTTCTTCCGTGACCTGATTCAGGGCGGCTTCCTGGCTGCGCCAATGCCAGAGCGGGTAGGCTAGTAGGACGGTAATCAGGCTGGCCAGGGGCGGAATCCACAGGTTGAAGCCATGCATGGCGATCCAGTTCACCAGCAAGATCGCAAAGACCAGCCCGATCAGGCTCAGCAAGGTGGCGCGTGGCGACAGATAGATCAGAACCTGACACGCCAGCAGGACTGGCAAGCAACTGGCCAGCGCAATAAACCAGGCTGGCGGTGTGCGCACCCATTGATTGCTGCGTACAGCCTGCAGGGTATTGGCCAGAATCTCCACACCGGACATGCTGCTCATGCCAGCTTTGGATAAAGGGGTTGGAAAGGTATCTCCCAGCCCACTGCCCCAGGCGCCGACCAGGACGTATTTGTCCTTGAAGAAAGAGGCCGGGATGTCCCCATTCAGTACATTGAAGTAAGGAACGGTCTGAAAGTGTCCACTGCGCCCCAGAAAAGGAATGTGCGGAATGTCAGTCTTGCTGGAGTCCAGGGCCTGCAAGGCCAGATCCATATCCCCGCCCGTCATTAACATTGCAATCGTAAAGTGCGGTAGCACGCGTTCCAAGGGAGTGACACGTTGCAGTGCGACACGGCGAACCACACCATCCGGGTCGGGTTCGATATTGATATACCCCGATGCTTTGGCCGCTTGGCTGAGCATGGGAATGGCGGTATGGACGATGTAGCGCTGCGGGTCATATACCAGCGGCAGGACTACACGCCCATGTTGCTGAATGGCTTGCGTTAGAGCGAGATCATCATCGGGATAGGCGGGATTGGGTTCCTGAAAGACCAGGTCTATGCCAACCGCACGGGCCTGTTCAAGACGGCTCAACAGCTGCGCGTGGTTGATACGCCGCCAGGGCCAGAAACCCAGATTGGCAATGCTGTAGTCGTCAATCGCGACGATGACAATGTCCGGGGGGGCGGCCTGTGGAATTGCCGCCGCCATGGTGAAGTCGTAAATCAGGTTGTTCAGCTTGCCCAGAGCGAAATCGTCACGCAGGGAGCTGAACAACAAGGTCAGCAGCATCAGCAAGCCCGAGACCAGATGCCACTCTTTCCGAATCCGGTCGGAGAGTAGCTTGCTGTTTCTGGGGGCTGGGCTGCTCATGCCGTACGCCGTTTAGCTACTCGAATTGAGAGAGCAGGATTGGGTCGCCAAAATTGCTGACCACGGCCTGGCCATCCGAGCTGGTCAGGCTGGCTGCGCCTTCAAAGCTTTCGATCGTGTCCGGACCCATCAGACCGTGGCGGTCAATGGCACGTACGGTGACGTAGTAGGTGCCGGGGCGCGAGGCACCGAACTGAATGTCCGTATCGGTCGTGATGTCGCGCGACAGCAGCTTGGCGCCTTGCGGATCGGTGGAGGTCTGAACCAGATAGGCCTGGGCACCGGGTACAGCCTGAATCGTGCTGTTCCATTGACCGCCGCGACGCTCGGGGGTGGAGATTTGCGGGGCGGGCAACAAGGGCGCCAGTGCCATGATGTTGCCGTCTGTGCCCACCGCAGCCCCTTGATTCTGCTTCAGGGCAGTGGGGGTGCTGCGTTGCTGGGTGCCCAGTTCTGCGCGGCCTTCCAGCACTTCGCTGTGAGCCATGCCTTGCTGGGTGCGCACACGCAATTCGGTGCCCCGCACGCCGGTAATGCTGACAGGGGTACGGACTTCAAAGCGGCCCACGCCGGTTTTCTCCGGGGACACACGCGATTCCACGTCGCCATCATCCAGAGCGATGATCGAGTCGGTCAGGCCCGTGCCTTCAAAGGCACGCATGCGGGTCACGCTCAAGGAAGCCTGGGCGGGCACGCTCAGTTGGCTGCCGTCCTGCAGTTCCAGTGTCAGATAGCCGTTGCTGCCCGTGCGTATCAGGTCGCCTTCCTGCAAATGCGTGGTGCCTGCGCCCAGCGCTTGTCCGTTTACCAGAATCTGGCCGGTTTGGTGCGTGATGCGGGCGGGGGAGGCCACTTCCGGGATCATGCGAAACGGAATGTGCAGCTCTTTGCCAATGGGCAGGCGATAAGGGTCAGCCACCGCATTCAAGCGCTGGATTTCGGACCAGTTACGGCTCTGGCGTGTGTAAGTCTGGGAAATATCCAGCAAGGTGTCACCGGCCAGCACTTTGTAGATGAAGTTCTCGCCACGGGCGCCGGAAGGTTGGGCTGACACGACGCCACCCCAAATCAGGCCGCAAACAAGGGGGGCGGCGATACGCAAAGTAATCATAGAAGTCGGCTAGCTAGGGTCGGTCAAAAGTTCAAGGCGATAGCCCAGGGCGTAAGATGCCGTCAGGCGCACCCCGTTTTCGGGTCGCAACTGGAGTTTACGGCGTATGTTGGACAGGTGAGTGTCCAGCGTACGGGAGGTGGCCGGAATTTCCCGGTTCCAGACCGCGGAGCTTAAAACATCACGCGAGAACAGGCGGCCGGGGTTGCGAAACAGCAAAAGGGCCAGTTCAAATTCTTTGGGCGCCAGGGTGACGGTTTCCCCGTCCAGCACAATATGGCCTTGTTCAGGAAAGATATCGTAGCCCGCAAACGAAAAGCGGCTGTCCTGAGTGGCCGAGGTGCTCAGATCCATACGCCGGACAGCAGCATTGACGCGCGCAACCAGCTCTCCCTTGCGTACGGGCTTATTAATATAGTCGTCGGCTCCGGCCTGCAAACCCGTGACCAGATCCTCTTCCTGGGTACGGCTGGTCAGGAATATGACGGGCAGGGCATGGCCCAGTGTGGTGCGAACCCAACGCAACACATCCAGGCCGCTGACATCCGGCAGTTCCCAGTCCAGTAGCAATAAACCGAAATTATGTGGCTTGGCCAGTGCGGCCAGCAGGTCCTTTCCTTGATGAAAGGAGCGACACTCATAGCCAGCCTCGGTCAAGATCCGGGCAATCAGTTCAGCCTGGACGAGGTCGTCTTCCAGGGAAGCGATGATCATGGGTATTGTCCTTGTCGCAGAAGTGCAATAGCCCTGCAGTATAACTATATGTAGATAGCGAGTGACCAAGTGCTTCCATGCGTGTGCGGTGACAACGGGAAAGTGCTGGATCGGTGTCCAAATCGTTGACCTATAAGGGTTTACTGTGGTAAATTTTAGAGCTTACTTTAAGGATCCTTTGCCGGTACACCTTGCAGTAATTTGATGGCAGCCCTGAATTTAGGGGCTGCGGGCACTTTTTTAGTGCTTGAAATCAAGCCCAAGCCATGTGCAAGACCGCTCTTTTTCGTGTTTTATGGGGAGTGGTATTGCGCAATGCCGCTTCCGGTACAGGGTTTCAAAACCCGCCAACTGGACGGCGTTTTTCAAAACACATACGTCAACCAGTACGTAAAGTACGTTATAGGATACGTAAAGGTCATGCCAACCATTAGCCAGCTCGTGCGTAAACCGCGCGAAGTCAGCCGCGTTAGCAGCAAGAGCCCAGCGCTCGAGAACTGCCCACAGCGCCGCGGTGTTTGCACCCGTGTATACACCACGACCCCCAAAAAGCCTAACTCCGCTCTGCGTAAAGTCGCCAAAGTGCGTCTGACCAACGGCTTCGAAGTTATTTCTTACATCGGTGGTGAAGGCCACAACCTGCAAGAGCACTCGGTCGTTCTCGTCCGTGGTGGTCGTGTTAAAGATTTGCCAGGTGTGCGTTACCACATCGTTCGCGGTGCTCTTGACCTGCAAGGCGTCAAGGACCGTAAACAGTCCCGCTCCAAGTACGGCGCCAAGCGTCCCAAGTAATCCATGTATCCATCGATCAGTTCACTGATCTGGATCCGTGCAACCGTGGCCTGAGTGCCATGGTAGGTAAGTGGTCATTTGTCATGAATGACCGAGACCGCGAAAAGCGGTTCAACTGAATAGTCACAAGGAAATTAAAATGCCTCGCCGTCGCGAAGTACCCAAACGTGAAATCCTACCTGACCCAAAATTTGGCAGCGTTGAGCTGGCCAAATTCATGAACGTGGTCATGCTGTCCGGCAAGAAAGCTGTTGCCGAACGTATTGTTTATGGCGCGCTGGAACAAATTGCGCAGAAAACCGGCAAAGATCCGCTCGAAGTGTTTAATGCTGCCATCAATAATGTAAAACCTGTTGTTGAAGTCAAGAGCCGCCGTGTTGGTGGTGCTAACTACCAGGTTCCTGTCGAAGTGCGCCCTGTCCGTCGTCTGGCTCTGGCCATGCGCTGGATGCGCGAAGCCGCTAAAAAGCGCGGTGAAAAATCGATGGACTTGCGCCTGGCCGGCGAATTGTCCGATGCGGCCGAAGGCCGTGGCGGTGCAATGAAAAAGCGTGAAGACACGCACAAGATGGCCGATGCTAACAAAGCATTCAGCCATTTCCGTTGGTAATCTGAGGACATATAACCATGGCCCGCAAAACCCCCATTCAGCGCTACCGCAATATCGGTATCTCGGCTCACATCGACGCCGGGAAAACGACCACTACCGAGCGCATCCTGTTCTACACCGGTGTGAACCACAAGCTGGGCGAAACCCACGAAGGTTCGGCCACCATGGACTGGATGGAGCAAGAGCAAGAGCGCGGGATCACCATTACCTCGGCTGCTACCACTGCTTTCTGGCGTGGTATGGCGGGCAATTACCCAGAACACCGTATCAACATCATTGATACCCCCGGTCACGTTGACTTCACTATTGAAGTTGAGCGTTCCATGCGCGTGCTGGACGGCGCTTGCATGGTTTACTGCGCGGTGGGTGGTGTTCAGCCTCAGTCGGAAACCGTATGGCGTCAAGCCAACAAGTATGGCGTGCCTCGTCTGGCCTTCATCAACAAGATGGACCGTACTGGCGCTAACTTCTTCAAGGTTTACGACCAGCTCAAGCTGCGTCTGAAAGCCCACCCCGTGCCTGTCGTTATCCCGATCGGCGCTGAAGAAGAGTTCCAAGGCGTGGTTGACCTGATCAAGATGAAAGCAATCATCTGGGATCAAGCCAGCAACGGCGTGAAATTTGAATACACCGACATTCCTGCCGAGCTGCAAGCTTCGGCCGAAGAATGGCGCGAAAAAATGGTCGAGTCGGCTGCTGAAGCCAGCGAAGACCTGATGAACAAGTACCTGGAAAACGGTGATCTCTCCGAAGAGGACATCAACCTGGGTCTGCGTACACGTACCATTGCCTGCGAAATTCAGCCAATGCTGTGCGGTACCGCGTTCAAGAACAAGGGTGTACAGCGCATGCTGGACGCCGTGATCGACTACCTGCCATCGCCAGTGGATATTCCACCTGTCGAAGGTACGGACGATGACGGTGAAGTCATTCATCGTAAAGCCAACGACGAAGAGCCTATGTCCGCTCTGGCGTTCAAGCTGATGACTGACCCCTTTGTTGGTCAATTGACTTTCGTGCGCGTTTACTCGGGCGTTCTGCGTTCGGGCGACACGGTCTACAACCCTATCAAGGGCAAGAAAGAGCGTATCGGCCGTATCTTGCAGATGCACGCAAACAACCGTGCCGAACTGAAAGAACTGGTTGCTGGTGACATCGCTTCCGTGGTGGGTCTGAAAGACGTGACCACAGGTGAAACCCTGTGTGACGCTGGTCAGCACATCATTCTGGAACGCATGGAGTTCCCCGAGCCCGTGATTTCGCAGGCTGTGGAACCAAAGACCAAGTCCGACCAGGAAAAAATGGGCGTGGCCTTGTCCCGTCTGGCTCAGGAAGATCCTTCTTTCCGCGTCAGCAGCGACGAAGAGTCCGGCCAAACCATTATTTCCGGTATGGGCGAGCTGCACCTGGAAGTTCTGGTAGACCGCATGCGCCGTGAATTCGGCGTGGAAGCCAACGTGGGTAAACCACAAGTGGCTTACCGCGAAACCATCCGCAAGACTTGCGACGAAATCGAAGGTAAATTCGTCAAGCAGTCCGGTGGTCGTGGTCAGTACGGTCACGTTGTCCTCAAGCTGGAGCCCCTGGAAGCAGGCGGCGGCTTTGAGTTCGTTGACGCCATCAAGGGCGGTGTGGTTCCTCGCGAATTCATTCCTGCCGTTGAGAAAGGTATCCGCGAAACTCTGTCCGCAGGTGTGGTCGCTGGCTACCCAGTGGTTGACGTCAAGGCTACGCTGTTCTTCGGTTCGTACCACGATGTGGACTCGAACGAAAACGCCTTCCGTATGGCCGCTTCGATGGCCTTCAAGGATGGTATGCGCAAGGCTGCCCCAGTTCTGCTGGAGCCGACCATGGCTGTAGAAGTTGAAACCCCTGAGGAATACGCCGGTACAGTGATGGGTGACTTGTCCTCCCGTCGCGGTATGGTTCAGGGTATGGACGATATGGTTGGTGGTGGCAAGGTCATCAAGGCCGAGGTTCCTCTGGCCGAGATGTTCGGTTACTCGACCAGCCTGCGTTCGCAAACACAAGGTCGCGCTACGTACACCATGGAATTCAAGCAATATGCTGAAGCTCCAAAGAACGTGGCTGACGAAGTGATCAGCGCTCGCGGTAAGTAATAGCAATATCAGCCCGCCCTATGGCGGGCTGCTCAACAATTTTTTTTGTTTTCCTGTAAAACATAATTGGGATAAATCATGGCAAAAGGTAAGTTTGAACGGACTAAACCGCACGTCAACGTCGGTACTATCGGTCACGTTGACCACGGTAAAACCACTCTGACCGCTGCAATCTGCACGGTTCTGTCCAAGGCATACGGCGGCGAAGCACGCGATTACTCGCAGATCGACAACGCCCCTGAAGAAAAAGCACGTGGTATCACCATCAGCACCTCGCACGTTGAGTACGAGACGCCTAACCGTCACTACGCACACGTTGACTGCCCCGGCCACGCTGACTACGTCAAGAACATGATTACCGGTGCTGCCCAGATGGACGGCGCTATCTTGGTTTGCTCGGCCGCTGACGGCCCAATGCCCCAGACTCGCGAGCACATCCTGCTGAGCCGTCAGGTTGGCGTTCCTTACATCATCGTGTTCCTGAACAAGGCCGACATGGTTGATGACGAAGAGCTGATCGAACTGGTTGAAATGGAAGTTCGCGAGCTGTTGTCCAAGTACGACTTCCCTGGCGACGACACCCCGATCATCAAGGGTTCGGCCAAACTGGCTCTGGAAGGCGACGAAGGCCCACTGGGCAGCCAAGCCGTTCTGGCTCTGGCCGAAGCGCTGGACAACTACATTCCTACGCCTGAGCGTGCCGTTGACGGTACGTTCCTGATGCCTGTTGAAGACGTGTTTTCGATCTCCGGCCGTGGTACGGTTGTGACCGGTCGTATTGAGCGCGGCATCATCAAGGTCGGCGAAGAAATCGAAATCGTGGGTATCAAAGACACGGTCAAGACCATTTGTACCGGCGTTGAAATGTTCCGCAAACTGCTGGACCAAGGCGAAGCTGGCGATAACGTCGGTCTGCTGCTGCGTGGTACCAAGCGTGAAGACGTGGAACGTGGTCAAGTTCTGGCCAAGCCAGGCTCGATCAAGCCACACACTGACTTCGACGCCGAGGTGTACATTCTGTCCAAAGAAGAAGGTGGTCGTCACACTCCTTTCTTCAAGGGCTACCGTCCTCAGTTCTACTTCCGTACAACTGACGTGACCGGCACCATCGAGCTGCCAGAAGACAAGGAAATGGTTCTGCCAGGCGACAACATTTCGATGAAAGTGTCCCTGATCGCTCCTATCGCCATGGAAGAAGGTCTGCGTTTCGCTATTCGCGAAGGCGGCCGTACCGTTGGCGCTGGCGTGGTTGCAAAAATCATCAAGTAATAAGCCTTGATCGCGGTGTGAAGGTGCAAACCTTCCCGCCGCGTCTTTGCTACCCCCAAAAGGGGTGCTTTTTAGTCAGAGTTTCTTCGAGCAATTGATAAGCTCAGTCAAAAAGCCCCCACTTATATCGTTCTTTAGGATTACCCATGAAAAACCAGAAAATCCGCATCCGTCTGAAGGCTTACGATTACAAGTTGATCGATCAGTCTGCTGCTGAGATCGTAGAAACCGCCAAGCGCACCGGCGCTGTTGTTCGTGGTCCAGTACCACTGCCAACACGTATCCGTCGCTACGACATTCTGCGTTCGCCGCACGTCAACAAGACATCGCGCGATCAGTTTGAAATGCGTACCCACCAGCGCTTGATGGACATTGTCGATCCTACCGACAAGACCGTCGACGCTCTGATGCGTCTGGATTTGCCAGCCGGTGTTGACGTCGAAATCGCTCTGCAGTAATTCTGCCTAGCTGTTCGAGTTACATCGAAAGAAACGCCATGCAAATGCATGGCGTTTTTTTTCGCCTGCAAGCCGGCCTTCAGATTCTGAAGATTCGCATGCTACCCAAGGGGCGACTATTGCCCGCTTTCCTGGGCGAGAAAAGCCTGGCTCTCTGTCCCTTCGCAACTTTTCTATTCCGGCATTGCTACTGGATAAAGCGGATTTCGGTTAGTTTTTTACGACCGGACACACTTTGACCTGGAAACAAATGCGACGATGGGCGGGGTTGAAGGAGGACAAGAATGATAAATCGGAGACGAAAGCCGTTCCTGGCCCTGTGGTATTTCCTGGGGTTGTGGCTATGCCTGTTGGGGGCTAATGCATCGGCACAAGCATGTGCTGACAATAAACCGGTGCGTCTGGCCGATCTGAGTTGGGAAAGCGCAGCATTCAGCACCGAGCTGTATCAGCAGATTCTGGAGAAGGCTTACGGTTGCAAGACCGAGCGGGTGCCAGGGTCCTCGGCGGCTCTGGAAAGTGCGCTGGCACAAAATGATATTCAGGTGATTGGCGAGATCTGGTCAGGACGTACCGAGATCATCGAAAAGGCCATCGAAGCTGGTCAGGTCCAGGTGCTAGGCAATACTTTGAAGGGCGGAGCCGAGCAGGGCTGGTATGTACCGGACTATGTCGTCGACGGCGACCCGGACAAGGGAATCAAGCCAACTGCTCCCGATCTACAGAAAGTGGAAGATCTAGGGCGCTACGCCACTGTTTTCAGCGACCCGGAGCAGCCGAATAAAGGCCGCTTCTATAACTGCCCCTCCGGTTGGGTATGTGAAACCTTCAATAGCCGCTTGTTCGATCTCTATGGGCTGGGCGAGCATTATCAAAACTTCCGGCCTGGCACAGGTGCGGCGCTGGACGCCGCAATCAGTGCGGCCTATGACAGGCGAGAACCCATCCTGTTCTACTACTGGCAGCCTGCTGGCCTTATGGCCAAATACTCCTTCAAGAAGCTGGCCAGTGCTCCTTTTAATGAAGGCTGCTGGGAGGCTGCAGTTTCCGGCAAGGGCAAGATTTGCCCGACGGACTTTATCCTGGCGCATATAGGCGTAGCGGCTTCTACTCCTTTCGTGGAGTCTTATCCCGAGCTGGTGGCTTTGTTTGAAAAGATCCAGCTGGAGCCCGAGCAGATGAACAAGATCATTTTGGGCATGACCGAAGGCGGGCAGAACGCCAGCACGCAGGTACAGAAGTTCCTGAAAGAAAACGAAGAGCAATGGCGTCAGTGGATGCCGGTGGCGCAGGCAGATCGCTTGCAGGCTGCCTTGGAGCCACAGGCGACAAAACCCGCAGCCACCGCGCAGTCCCGTTTCTTCCCGGAGTGGTCCGCTGCTGATTGGGTGAACCGTCAGTTGCTGGTTGCCGTACAGGATTGGGGCACGGGTTTTCGCCAGATCAGCGCCTGGATTCTGACGCATGCCATCTTGCCGGTAGAGCGTGTCTTGCAGCAGGTGCCGGCCTGGGCGATTCTGGCCTTGACCGGTTTGTTGGCCTGGTGGGGGCAGCGACGTTTTCTGCCCGTCCTGCTCTATGTGGGTGGCTTGTATCTGATCGGAGCCATGGGTCTGTGGGACAAGCTGATGCAAACCTTCACTCTGGTGCTGGTAGCGACCGTCTTCTCCGTGCTGATCGGTGTTCCGGTTGGCATTCTGAGTGCTCGCAGTCGCCTGCTAAGAAAAGTGCTGACGCCTGTGCTGGATGTGATGCAGACCATGCCCAGTTTTGTGTATCTGATTCCGGTGCTGATGCTGTTTGGCCTGGGCAAGGTGCCCGCTGTTCTGGCTACCGTGGTTTATGCCGTCCCTCCTTTGATTCGTCTGACCAGCCTGGGTCTGCGACAGGTGGACAAGCATGTGATGGAGGCGGCACAGGCCTATGGGGTCACGCGCTGGCAAATGCTGACCAAGGTCACCTTGCCCTTGGCGCGGCCCAGCATTATGGCGGGCATTAATCAAACCACTATGATGGCCTTGTCCATGGTGGTGGTTGCCTCCATGATTGGTGCTCAAGGTCTGGGTGAGGACGTATTGGCCGGCATTCAGACCCTGGATATAGGACGTGGCTTGCAGGCGGGGGTAGCGATTGTGATCCTGGCCATTGTCATTGACCGAATCTCTCAATCCTTTGGTCGCTCCCAGCGTCACCGCCGCAAGGTCAGGAGGCAAGCATGAATACCATTCCTACGTCGTCCGGCGAGCAGGCCTGCAAGATAGAGTTGCGAGATGTCTATAAAGTCTTTGGCAATCGGGCACCCGAAGCTGTGGAACTGTTAAAGCAGGGAGCCGACAAACAGGCCGTACAAAAGCAGACGGATTGCATCGTGGGCCTGGCTGGCGTGGATGCCTGCTTCCCCGCGCAACAGATATCCTGCGTCATGGGCTTGTCCGGTTCGGGCAAGTCCACCTTGGTGCGTCACATCAATCGCCTGATTGACCCCAGTGCCGGACAGGTGCTGGTGGACGGACAGGACATACTGCAACTGGACATGGCCAGCTTGCGACAATTCCGTCGCTATGGAATCAGCATGGTTTTTCAGGCCTTTGGTTTGCTGCCCCATTTAACGGTGGTGGAGAACGTTGCCTTTGGCCTGGAAGTGCGGGGTGACAAGCGTTCACAAGCCAGAGAGCAGGCTCGGCTATGGCTGGAGCGTGTGGGTCTGCAAGACTATGCGGATAACTACCCTGATGAATTGTCAGGCGGGATGCAGCAACGGGTTGGTCTGGCCCGAGCCTTGGCCGTTGATGCCGATATTCTGTTGATGGACGAGGCCTTCTCGGCCCTGGACCCCCTGATTCGCTACGAGATGCAGGACGAGCTGCTACGCCTGCAAAGCAGCCTGAACAAAACCATCATCTTTATTACTCACGATATTGATGAAGCATTGCGGCTTGGCCAACACATCGTGGTGCTGCGCGAGGGCAGGGTGGAACAAAGCGGTACTCCGGCTCAAATTCGTGATGAGCCGGTGAACGAATACGTGGCCCGTTTCGTCAATAAGGCACATCAATAGAAAATTGGTCATGAATCAATTTTCCTGATCATGACCGCATGGCCACGACGGCCAAATTCGAAAAAACTGTTGTCAATCAAGCAGTTTAGGGCAGATTTTTGCAGTAAATCTTGCTTGGCTTTACAGCCACGTGCTATATTTACTAGCTTAGCCAAAAAGTTTTGGCTATGGTCGTCGCGCAAATCATTGCGTGTACTCTCAGTTAGCCCTGACCAATCGTAGTCAGGAATGGAGAAAACGATGTCGAACTCGACACCTACGCCTGCCGCGTGGCGGCTGGGCCTTGTTGGGCGTAAAGTTGGCATGACCCGTGTGTTTACAGAGGAAGGCGAGTCCATCCCTGTGACCGTTCTGGACGTGTCCAACAACCGCATCACCCAGGTCAAGACGCCCGCAGTTGACGGTTACGCTGCTGTACAGGTTGCCTTTGGCACCCGTCGTGCAACACGCGTTACCAAGCCCCAGGCAGGGCACTATGCAAAAGCTGGCGTTGAAGCTGGCAGCATCCTGAAAGAATTCCGCCTCGACCCCGCTGCTATCGCCGAGCTTTCCGCCGGTTCCGTAGTTGCTGTGGAAAGCATTTTCGAAGCGGGTCAGAAGGTTGACGTTACGGGCACCACGATTGGTAAAGGCTTTGCCGGTACCATCAAACGCCACAATTTTGGCGGCCAGCGTAACAGCCACGGTAACTCGCGCTCGCACCGCGTACCCGGTTCCATTGGTCAAGCCCAGGATCCAGGCCGTGTGTTCAAAGGTAAAAAAATGTCGGGCCATATGGGTGACGTTACCCGTACGGTTCAGAATCTTGACGTGATCCGCGTCGACGCCGAGCGTGGCTTGTTGCTGGTCCGGGGCGCTGTCCCAGGTCACAAGAATGCCAATATCGTTGTGCGCCCTGCTGTGAAAGGAGCCTAATCCATGGAACTGAAGCTCCTGAACGAACAAGGCCAAGCTGCATCCACATTGCAGGCCAACGAAACCGTTTTCGGTCGTGAATTCAACGAAGCACTGGTTCACCAGATCGTTGTTGCATACCAAGCCAATGCTCGCAGCGGTAACAGCAAGCAATTGACTCGTGCCGAAGTCAACCACAGCACCAAGAAGCCATGGCGCCAGAAAGGCACCGGCCGCGCTCGTGCTGGTATGACATCCTCGCCCGTGTGGCGTGGAGGCGGTCGTGCATTCCCCAACACCGGTGAAGAAAACTACGCACACAAGGTCAACAAGAAGATGTACCGCGCCGGTATCAGCGCGATTCTGTCTCAGTTGGTCCGTGACGAGCGTCTGTTGGTTGTTGATTCCTTCACTCTGGAAGCACCCAAGACCCGTCTGGCAGCCAACAAGCTGAAAGACCTGGGCCTGGAATCCGTGCTGATCATCACCGACGCGCTGGACGAGAACGTGTACCTGGCTACGCGTAACCTGCCTCACGTTGCTGTGGTTGAACCACGCTACGCTGACCCGCTGTCCCTGATCCACTACAAAAAAGTGTTGGTCACCAAAGCGGCTGTCGCTCAGTTTGAGGAGATGTTGGGATGAACGCCGAACGTCTATTGCAAGTAATTCTGGCTCCTGTCGTGACTGAAAAAGCCACGTACGTTGCCGAAAAAAATCAGCAAATCGCTTTCCGCGTCGCTCCTGATGCTACCAAGCCTGAAATCAAAGCTGCTATTGAACTGCTGTTCAAGGTAGAAGTTGAATCGGTGCAGGTGCTCAATCAGAAGGGCAAGGAAAAGCGCTTTGGCCGTTTCATGGGTCGCCGCCGCAGTGTGCGCAAGGCATATGTCTCGCTCAAGCCCGGTCAGGAACTCGACTTTTCTGAGGTGAACTAATATGGCATTGGTAAAAGTAAAACCAACGTCGCCAGGTCGCCGTGGCATGATCAAAGTAGTTCACCCTGAACTGCACAAAGGCGCTCCTTACGCTGCTCTGCTCGAGAAAAAATCCAGCAGCGCTGGCCGTAACAACAACGGCCATATCACGGTTCGTCACCGTGGCGGCGGTCACAAGCAGCACTACCGTATTGTCGACTTCCGTCGCAACAAGGACGGTATTCCTGCGAAAGTAGAACGTCTGGAATACGACCCTAACCGCAGCGCTCACATCGCATTGGTGTGCTACGCAGACGGCGAGCGTCGTTACATTATCGCCCCTCGTGGTCTGGCAGTGGGTGCAACGGTTGTGTCTGGCGCGGAAGCTCCTATCCGTTCCGGCAACACCTTGCCTATCCGCAACATTCCTGTGGGTCAAACCATTCACTGCATCGAGATGCTGCCTGGTAAGGGTGCTCAAATCGCTCGTTCCGCTGGTGGTTCCGCTGTGTTGCTGGCTCGTGAAGGCACGTACGCTCAAGTACGTCTGCGTTCCGGTGAAGTCCGCCGCATTCACATCGACTGCCGCGCCACGATTGGCGAAGTCAGCAACCACGATCACAGCCTGCGTCAAATCGGTAAAGCCGGTGCTGTTCGCTGGCGTGGTATTCGTCCTACCGTTCGCGGTGTGGCGATGAACCCAGTCGATCACCCGCACGGTGGTGGTGAAGGTCGTACGGGTGAAGGCCGTGAGCCAGTCAGCCCATGGGGTACGCCTGCCAAGGGCTACCGCACCCGTCGTAACAAGCGCACAGACAACATGATTGTTTCGCGCCGTAAGCGCAAGTAAGGGGCGAACACTATGTCACGTTCGATTAAAAAAGGCCCATTCGTTGATGCTCACCTGATCAAAAAGGTTGACGCAGCCGTTGTGGGTAACGACAAGCGACCAATCAAAACCTGGTCGCGCCGCTCTACCATCCTGCCCGAGTTCATTGGGCTGACGATTGCCGTTCACAATGGCCGTCAACACATTCCCGTTTACATCAACGAGAACATGGTTGGCCACAAGCTCGGCGAGTTCGCTTTGACCCGTACTTTCAAGGGTCACGCTGCGGACAAAAAGGCCCGGAGATAAGTGATGGAAACTACAGCAATTATTCGTGGAGTCCATATTTCGGCGCAAAAAGCACGTCTGGTTGCGGACATGGTCCGCGGCAAGTCCGTCGCTCACGCTCTGAATACGCTGACTTTCACTCCCAAGAAAGCCGCTGGCATCATCAAGAAAGCTCTGGAATCGGCTATTGCCAACGCTGAGCACAATGACGGCGCCGACATCGACGAACTGAAAGTCACCTCCATTTACGTGGACAAGGCCCAGTCGTTGAAGCGTTTTTCTGCACGAGCCAAAGGCCGCGGTAACCGTATTGAGAAGCAGACTTGCCACATTGTGGTCAAAGTCGGCGCTTAAGGAGTCACAATGGGACAGAAAATCCACCCAATTGGGTTCCGCCTGGCTGTTAACCGTAACTGGAGCTCGCGTTGGTACGCTGACGGTGCTGAGTTCGGTACGATGTTGGCTGACGACATCCGTGTGCGCGAATACCTGAAACGCAAGCTGAAAAGCGCCTCCGTTGGCCGTGTGGTCATCGAGCGTCCTGCCAAAAATGCTCGCATCACTATTTACTCGGCTCGTCCTGGTGTAGTGATCGGCAAGCGCGGCGAGGACATCGAAAGCCTGAAGGCTGACCTGCAGCGCCTGTTGGGCGTGCCAGTGCACGTTAACATCGAAGAAATCCGCAAACCTGAAACCGACGCTCAACTGATCGCCGACTCCATTGCCCAGCAATTGGAAAAGCGCATCATGTTCCGTCGTGCGATGAAGCGTTCCATGCAAAACGCCATGCGTCTGGGTGCCCAAGGCATCAAGATCATGAGCTCGGGTCGCTTGAACGGCATCGAAATCGCTCGTACCGAATGGTACCGCGAAGGCCGTGTGCCTCTGCACACCCTGCGCGCTAACATCGATTACGGCACTTCCGAAGCGCACACGACGTACGGGATCATCGGTATCAAGGTCTGGGTCTACAAGGGCGACATGCTGCCTAACGGCGAAATGCCTGTTGACACCGTAGCCCCTGAAGAGCGCCGCCCACGTCGTCCACGTGGTGACCGCCCTGAAAACCGCCGTCCAGGTGGTCGTGGTCGCGGTCCTCGTAAAGACGCTGCTCCTGCTGCGTCCGAAGGAGAATAAAACATGCTGCAACCTTCTCGCAGAAAGTACCGCAAAGAGCACAAAGGCCGTAACACCGGTCTGGCAACTCGCGGTGCGCAAGTTTCGTTTGGCGAATTTGGTCTGAAAGCCACTGACCGTGGCCGTCTGACTGCTCGCCAGATCGAAGCAGCACGTCGTGCAATTAACCGTCACATCAAACGTGGTGGCCGCATCTGGATCCGTATCTTCCCCGATAAGCCAATTTCGCAGAAACCTGCCGAAGTTCGTATGGGTAACGGTAAGGGTAATCCAGAGTTCTGGGTCGCTGAGATTCAACCAGGCAAGGTCCTGTACGAAATGGAAGGTGTTAGCGAAGAGCTGGCACGCGAAGCATTCCGTCTGGCCGCTGCCAAGCTGCCTATCTCGACGACGTTCGTAACGCGTCAGATCGGTGCTTAAGGAGACGTCATGAAAGCCAGCGAACTCCGTACCAAAGATGCCGCCGAGCTCCAGAAAGAGCTCGAGAGCCTGTTGAAAGCACAATTTAACCTGCGCATGCAGCGTGCTACTCAACAGCTTTCCAACACCAGCCAATTGGGCAAAGTACGTCGCGACATCGCTCGTGTCCGTACTGTCATGGCTGAGACCGCAGGAAAGTAAGATGAGCGAAACTCAAACTACCGAAAAACGTCAACGTACCCTGATTGGTCAAGTTGTCAGCAACAAGATGGACAAAACTGTCGTCGTTCTGGTTGAACGCCGCGTTAAACATCCCTTGTATGGCAAGATCATCGTCCGCTCCAATAAATACAAAGCGCACGACGAGACCAACCAGTACAACGAAGGCGATACCGTTGAGATTTCCGAAGGCCGTCCTATCAGCCGCAGCAAGTCCTGGACTGTTGTGCGTCTGATCGAAGCAGCCCGCGTGATCTAAACGCTTGCTCAGATGCCCAGGCTTCGGCCTGGCTCTGGTAGGTCAAAAAAACCCCGATCTGGTTACAGATTGGGGTTTTTTTATGCCCGGTTGTTTGTCGACGGGCACGGGAACAAAATCCTAGGCTCGGGCCATTGACCTGCATGGATGATTGGGCTGAAAACAGAGGCTGGTTGCGGCCGTAAGTTGCATACAGTCGACTTAGCTACGCGAGTCTTGCTTGCGCCACTGTGCCGGGCTGACCCCCACACTACGCCTGAATGCGGCGCTGAAGGCGGCGGCGGAGCTATAGCCGATACGTTCGGCTATCTGTTCCATGGTCAGACCTTGTTCCAGCTGACGTTTGGCCAATTGCATACGTAGCTGCAGCAGCACCTGGGCTGGTGCCATGCCGCACAGCAAGGTAAAGCGGCGGTGAAAGGCAGCGCGCGACATGTTCAGATAGGCAGCCATATCATCAACTGACCAGGCTTTGGCAGGCTCACGCAGCAGTTGTTCTATCAGGCCGCCAAACGCAGAATCGCTGGCCAGATGAATCAGGCCAGCTGGCAGAGCTCCTTCAGCCGGTGTCTGCCCGATTTGCTGGCGCAAGGTATAGAACAACAATAGCTCCACCAGCTTTTCCAGCAAGCTGGAGTTGGCCTGTGGCTGACGCTGCATCTCGGCCTGGATCAAGTCCAGCAAAGGACGTCCAGAGTCCGCATCTGCCTGAGAACCATCAATCAACAAAACATCAGGCACGGTTGCCAGCAGCAATTCGCTCAAACCACGGCCCAGATCCAGAAAACCACAGAGCAAACCCGTGCTTTGCGGCACCTGCGGCTCCAGATTCTGCATGGTTTGCCGCTGCATGGCCGCGTTCCAGTCTGGCGGCGTGGGCGATGAGCTTAGGCGATGGGGCACATCCCGCAAGAAGAACACCGCATCACCCGCCTGCAAGGCCAGGGCGTCCTGATGCTGAATATGCAGCCAGCACGGCCCATGCAAGACCACATGAAAGCCTGCCCGTTGATGTCCGTGCAGGCTGCTTTCCCATTGATTGCAGTACTGGCCCAAGTGAAACAGGCTGGCCGAGATCTCCAGCCCGGACAAGAGCAGTTCCTCCACAGGGTGTCCTGTGTCTTTGGAATCGACAGCGCAATGGCTGTCAGGAAAGGCAGAGTCGCTCATGCAGAAAATATGCTTATTTCTTTTCGTGGATATTTTTAATATGAATACCGCTATGTTCGCACATGGAGATAAGGCGCCAGTCAATCGACAATAAAACCTTCTCGGATTAACTAAGGAATTGTCGCCATCATGACCCGCTTAACTTTGCATACTGTGGACTCCGCACCAGAGGCGGTCAAACCAGCCCTTGAAAAAGCTGTGCGTGGTAGCGGCTTTTTGTCCAATCTGCTGGCTATTTTGGCCAATGCGCCTGTTGCCCTGCAAGCCTATCAGGATATGTCCGCCCTGAACGCCACCGCCAGCCTGTCGCTGGTCGAGCGCGAGGTGGTGCAACTGGTAGCTGGCACCACTCACGGTTGCCGCTTCTGCGTGGCCGGTCACACTGCCATTGCGACCAATAAAGCCAAGCTGGACCCGGAAATCCTGGCTGCCTTGCGTGCGCGTGGCTTTGATCAGATCAACGACGAGCGCCTGCAAGCATTGGCTTTGTTCAGTCGCGCCGTGATCGATACTCGTGGTCAGGTATCCGACCAAGCCCTGGCTGATTTCCGTGCCGCCGGTTACGGCGACCAGCAGGCTTTGGAAGTGATTACCGGCATCGGCTTGGCGACGATCTGCAACTTTGCCAATAATCTGGCCCGTACGCCGCTCAATAGCCAGCTGGAGGCCTACGCATGGGAAACGCCTTAAAACGCGCTGAGCAGCCTGTGCTGGCCTCAGAGCGCCCTGTTTTGTCGCCCGGCTTGGCCCAGTGGCTGGAGGAGCACGCTCTATCGCTGGACAACGATGCATCCCAGGCGCAGGCCTTGTTGCCTCGCCTGGCGCAAGACGGTTTGTTGAGCCTGGGCTTGAAAGCAGATTTTTCCGACTTTGGCGATGCTGTTCAGTCCATCGTGGAAGTGGCCGAGCATTCGCTGACAGCGGGTTTTGTCCTGTGGAGCCAGCGTACCTTTATTGAATACCTGCGTGATGTTCAGGACCCCGCGATGCGCGAGCGCTATCTGCCCGGTTTGCTGGACGGCAGTATTGCCGGTGCGACCGGCCTGTCCAACGCCATCAAGTTTTTGGGCGGCATTGAAGAGCTGCAAGTGCGTGCTCAGCCCGCACAAGGGCAATGGCAGTTTGAAGGCCGCCTGCCCTGGATTACCAATCTGCGTCCCGGGAACTGCCTGGTTGCCATTGTGGCCGCCATGCCCGAGGATCAGGCTGGTATCTGGGTGGCAGAGCTGGGCGATCAGGGATTGGAGCGTTCGGCAGACCTGGATCTGGTCGGATTGCGCGGCAGCAATACGGCGGCCTTGACGTTCAATAACGTGCGTCTGGGACAGGAGCGCTTGCTGCATCCCGATGCAGGCCACTTTGTGCGCACGGTACGCCCCCGTTTCATGGCGCTGCAATGCGGTATGACCATGGGTCTGGCACGTCGCTCCTTGAAGCAAGTGCTGGACGCGCCCCGCTGCCAATGGGTACAGGAACAGCCCGCCCGCCGTTTGCTGGATCGTGTACAGGAATTGTCGGATGTGCTGGTTGATGCCGTGCATAAGCCCGGCTCGGCCACGCCGCCTGACCTGTTCAAAGTCCGTATCGAGCTAAGCAGTCTGGCGTCGCAGGCTGTGGCCTTGGAAAGCTCTGCAATCGGCGGTGCAACCTATATGCAGGGCAAGCATCCGCAACTGTTGCGCCGTTATCGCGAAGCCATGCTGGTGCCTTTGATTTCGCCCACTGTGGCGCAGTTGAAAGCCGAACTTGGGCAGGATGCCGTATGAGTTCCTCCGCCCCCTCGCATACCGATTCTGAAGGGGCCGGGCTCTTGTCCGCACGGGGGATCAGTCTGGCCTACGGTGGCCAGACGATCTTGCAGAACCTGGACTTGACCGTGCGCGCGGGCGAGATCGTGGCGTTGCTGGGTCCCAGTGGGGTGGGCAAGTCCTCCTTGTTGCGGGTTCTGGCCGGTTTGCAAGCGCCCACTCAGGGCGAGGTGTCCTTTCTGGGGCAGGCCGTGCGTGGAGTTCATCCCGCTTTGGCCATGGCTTTTCAGGAAGCCATTCTCTTGCCGTGGCTGAACGTGCAGGCCAATACCGGCTTTGGCCTGGGCTTTGCTCGTCAACCTTCCGTATCGGCAGCAGAGCGCCGCCAGCGCGTTGAACAGGCGCTGCGTCAGGTCGGCCTCTATGAAAACCGCCATCAGCGTCCTGGCGCCTTGTCGGGCGGGATGGCACAGCGTGTTGCCATTGCGCGTTGTCTGGCTCGTCGTCCGCAGGTCTTGTTGATGGATGAGCCTTTTGGTGCGCTGGACGAAGTAACCCGCCGGCAGATGCAGGAGCTGATTCTGTCGATACGCGACCAGACTGGCTGCGCCATTGTGCTGGTCACTCACGATATTGATGAAGCCCTCTTGCTGGCGGACCGCGCCCTGCTTCTAGGTGGCCGTCCTGCCGGCTTGCAGCGTGAATGGAGCTGCCCGGCACATCCCCGATCTCATTTGGATAACTGGCTTCAGGCCATACGCCTGGAAATTGTGGCCAGCCTGGAGCAAAGCCTCTCCCAGGCGGTTCACGCTTCTGTTTTGTAAGGTGCACTTCATGATTGAATCTCCTACGTCCCGTACCCGTCGCGACCTGTTGAAACTGGCGTCCTTGTTGACGGTAGCGGGCGCTGCACCTTTGCTGGCCCAAGGGGCAGCCCGTGCACAAAGCGAGTCGAATGCGCCTTTGCGTATCGGCTATTTGCCGATTACCGATGCCACCGCCATGTTGGTCGCGCATCACAATGGATACTTTGAAGAAGCAGGCATTGCGGTGGAAAAGCCTGTGATGGTGCGCAGCTGGGCGCAACTGGTTGAGGCCTTTATCTCTGGTCAGGTCAACCTGGTGCACTTGCTCTCGCCCATGACGGTGTGGGCACGCTACGGCAGCAAAGTACCTGCAAAAGTGGTGGCCTGGAATCACATGAGTGGCTCTGCCATCACGGTGGCGCAGAACATCAGCTCGGCCGAGCAATTGGGCGGGCAGACAGTGGCTATTCCTTTCTGGTACTCGATTCACAATGTGGTGTTGCAGCATGTGCTCAAAGCACACGGCCTGACGCCCGTCGTGAAAAACGCCGGTGCGCTGGCACCCAATGAGGTCAATCTGGTGGTGATGGCCCCTGCCGATATGCCTCCGGCCTTGGCTTCGGGTCGAATTGCCGGTTTTACTGTGGCTGAACCTTTCAATGCCTTGGCAGAAACTCAAGGCATGGGCCGCATCCTGCGCTTTACCGGCGACGTTTGGCGCGATCATGCCTGTTGCGTAGCCTTCATGCACGAGCAGGATTTGCAGACTCGACCCCGATGGTCGCAAGGCGTGGTGGATGGCCTGGTCAAGGCACAGATCTGGATACGCAGTAACCGTGCTGAGGCGGCCAAGATTCTGTCGCGCGAAGGGGGTAACCGTTATACCCCGCATACTCAGGAAAATCTGTTGAAAGTGCTGTCCCCGGACCCGGCAGATCGTGCGCAATATGTGAAGTCTGGCGTGATTCGTCATCCGGACTGGGACGACCAGCGTATCGATTTTCAACCTTATCCTTTCCCCAGCTACACCGAGTCTTTGGTGCAAATGCTGCAAGGGACCTTGATCCAGGGCGAACGTGACTTTCTGGAAGGGTTGTCTCCTGAGCACGTGGCCAGTGATCTGGTGGATGACCGCTTTGTCCGTGCCGCGTTGGAAAAGCAGGGTGGTCTGGCGCAGTTTGGCTTGTCCGAGCAATACAGCCGCAACGAGAGCATTGTTGTATGAGTTTGAGTGTGTCTGCTTCTTCTTCGCCATTGGCGCAGTCCGATCCGCGATCGGCTGCGTCTTTGCGACGTCCAAAATTGAATGCCTGGATTGCCAGCACCCTGTGGGGGCTGGGCGGTTTGTTGGCGGGAGTCGTGCTGTGGTACCTGGCCACGGCCTGGTCCAGCAGCTCTTTAATGCAGCAATTCGGTCCTGCAGCCTCGTTTCATAGCTTGCTGGAAATACTGGGCTGGTCAGAGACCTGGATGCACGTAGGCGCCAGCTTGCAGCGTATTTTTGTGGGCCTGGCCATTTCATTGGGGGTTGGCGTGCCTGCTGGATTGCTGCTGGGCTTGTCAGCCCGAGCCCACGCCGCATTGACTCCCTTGTTCCAGTTCCTGCGCATGATCTCGCCCCTGTCCTGGATGCCTATTGCCGTCATGGCCTTCGGGATTGGCGATGCTCCGATTTATTTTCTACTGGGTGTGGCTGGTGTCTGGCCTGTCTTGCTGAATACGGCTTCGGGTGTACGTCATTTGAATCCGCGTTGGCTGATGCTGGGGCGCAGTCTGGCAGCCACCAAGATGGAAACGCTTTTGTATTTGATTCTGCCCGGCATTGTCGGCTCGGTACTGACGGGTAGCCGACTGGCTATCGGTGTCTTGTGGATTGTGTTGGTGCCCTGCGAAATGCTGGGTGTGTCAGCCGGTTTGGGCTACCTGATTCTGGATACGCGTGATCGCATGGCGTATTCCGAGTTGATGGCCGTAATTGTCCTGATTGGTCTGATTGGCTATCTGCTGGATAGTGCGTTGCGAGCCATGTTTGCGGCTTTTGGACAGCGTTAAAAACATAGGCTTGCCCTTCGACTTAAAGGGGGGAAGCAGTTGACTGCTCAGTGCTTTCAGGAAGTGCAGGGTAGCGAAAATGACCACGGAACCCGCCGTTTCACACTTTTGCTGCATCGCTTGTTAACGGTGGTGTGCGTGTTTGGTGGCTGCTGCAGAAGCACCGGAATACCTAAGAGAAAGGCCCTCAACAAGACATGTTGAGGGCCTTTTCATGTTCATCTTGGTGCAGCTATTACTCTCTAGGGGCGGCGGGTTCAGGCTGCGACTAGCGTACTATCCGCGTCCTGTTCAATTGCCGCACGTGGACTGAGTTGATCAATCAACTCGCCATACCAGGACAGGGTGGTGCCCAAGGTGGCGACCTGACCAATTACCAAAATGCAGGGGCTGGCAAACTGATGTTGCTGTGCATCCTGGGCAATATTTTCCAGTGTGGACAGCAAAGTGCGCTGTTCAGGGCGCGAGCCGTTTTCAATCAAGGCGCAGGGCGTGGCGGCACTACGGCCACGCTGTACCAGCTCATGGCTAAAGCCCAGGATTTGCTGCAAGCCCATGTACACAGCTACTGTCTGGCTGGTATCCAGCAGCGGGTTCCAATCCTCGATACCGTGACCACTTTTACGATGTGCCGTCACAAACTGTACGGACTGAGCGTGATCACGGTGTGTCAGGGGAATGCCGCTGTAAGCCGCACATGCAATCGCAGCCGTGATGCCGGGCACCACTTCAAAGGCGACACCGTGCTCGGCCAGATATTCCAATTCTTCACCGCCGCGACCAAAAATAAAGCCATCGCCGCCTTTCAGGCGCACCACAGTTTGGCCGGCACGAGCGTGTTCAATCATCAGCTGATGAATGCGGTTCTGGGTTTGATGATGATCTTCGCCCAGTTGTTTGCCGACAAAAATGCGGTGAGCGTCACGACGGGCCAGTTCCATTACCTGATCGGACACCAGGCGATCGTACAGAATCACATCAGCGCGATTCAGTGCACGCAGGGCATGCAAGGTCAGCAGACCTGGATCACCGGGACCTGCTCCCACCAGAATCACACGGCCTTGTGTGGCGCGGGGCGATTCCGGCTGTTGCAGCGCGCTTTCCAGACTCAGGCGTGCCTGTTCATTCTGATGGCTGCGCAGTGCCGACCCCACCGGGCCATCCAGCAGCCAGTCGTAAAAACGGCGGCGCGCACCCAGCTCGGGGCGGGCGCGCCGAATGGCGCTGCGGTATTCCTGCGCCAGACGGCTGATCGCACCCAGGCTGTGGTCCAACATGGTTTCCAATTGCTCCCGTACTCGCCGTGCCAACATGGGGGCTGATCCCGCTGAGGAAATCGCAATAATCAGCGGTGAGCGATCCACAATGGCAGGCACCTGAAAACTGGACAATTCGGGGTCGTCCACCACATTGACCAGAATGCGTGCTTCTTGTGCGTCCTGGGCAATGACCTGGTTCACGTCCCGTTTGTCAGTGGCGGCAATAATCAGCCAGGCTCCTTGCAGATGCTGGGCCTGATAGCGCTCCCGAATCAGGGTAATGCGCCCTTGATTAGCCAGCTCTTCCAGACTGTCCACCACATAGGGGGCGACCAGCGTGACCTGGGCACCGGCCGCCAGGACCAGACGCACTTTGCGCTCGGCGATTTCTCCACCGCCGATCACCAGTACGGCGCGCTGCTTCAAGTTGGCGAATAAAGGAAAGAGGTTCATATCAGGCCGGTTGCAAAACCAAAGGAATCAAACGGCTTGAAGGCTCGGCAACTACGCCAGCGCGAACCAGAAAATCACCGAAGTGTTCGCCTTCCAGACGCTCGGCAGCAAAGCGGCCAAACAGCTCGTCCAGAATGCTCAGAATTTCAGGTTCGGCAATATTTTGGCGATAGATCACGTTCAGGCGTTCGCCGCTGAAGTTTGCGCCCAAGCGCAAGTCATAACGGCCCAGAGCACGGCCAACCAGGGCGATTTCACCGAGGTAAGGGCGGGCGCAGCCGTTGGGGCAACCGGAGATACGCAGCACAATGCGCTCATCACGCAGCTGGTACTTGTCCAGCAGGGTTTCCAGCTTGGGCAGCAAGATGGGGGCGTAGCGTTCGCTCTCGGCCATGGCCAAACCGCAAGTGGGTAGAGAGACACAGGCAATCGTGCTGCTGCGTATGCCGCTTTGTGTCTGGTACACATCCAGTTTGTGGTCAGCAACCAGCTTGTCGATCTTGGCCTTATCTTCTTCAGGCACATCGGCAATGATCAGGTTCTGGTTGCAGGTCAGACGGAATTGTCCCTGGTGAATCTTGGCAACTTCACGCATACCCGTCAGCCAGGGGCCAACTTCGGTATCCATGATGCGGCCCGAATCTATGCGCAGGCTCAGGTGCCAGCGGCCATTGCTGCCTTGGGTCCAGCCGAAGCGGTCGCCATTGTGGTCAAAGTGATAGGGGCGCGAAGGCTCCAGCGTTTGGCCACTGCGGTTTTGCACTTCTTCCAGGAACCAGTCGGCACCCAGCTTATCCACGGTGTATTTCAGACGAGCATGACGGCGTTCGTCGCGGTTGCCATGGTCACGCTGTGTGGTGATAACGGCTTCGCAAACGGCCAGCAATTGCTCGGGGCGGACAAAGCCGATTACGCTGCCCAGTCGCGGGTAGGTGGTGTCGTCGCCATGAGTGGCACCCATGCCGCCGCCAATGGCGACGTTAAAGCCCAGCAACTGATTGTTTTCAATAATCGCGATCAGGCCGATGTCCTGCGCAAATACGTCCACATCATTCAGGGGAGGCACGGCAATGCCGATCTTGAATTTGCGGGGCAGGTAAGTCTTGCCGTAAATCGGCTCAAAGTCTTCGCCGTCAATGGCGTCTTCGACTTTTTTGCCGTCCAGCCAGATCTCGGCATAGGCGCGGGTTTTGGGCAGGAAGGTTTCGGAAATCTTGTCAGCCCACTCTTGAACCAGACCGTGCTGCTCGGACAACAAGGGATTGGTGGCGCTGACCACCTGACGGTTCACGTCGCCGCAAGTGGCCAATGTCGTGGACATGGCCTTGTTGATGGCTTGCAGGGTGGGCTTTAAAAAGGGCTTGCGCACGCCGTGCCATTGAAAGGTCTGACGGGTGGTGATGCGCAGGCCAAACTGGGCCCAGTCACAGGCGATCTGGTCAAAGGCCAGCCACTGGGCGGGCGTAACCACGCCGCCGGGCAAGCGGGCGCGAATCATGAAGCTGAACGCCGGTTCCAGCTTTTGTTTGCGACGCTCTTCGCGCTGGTCGCGGTCGTCTTGCTGATAGCTGCCGTGAAATTTCAGCAGCTTGTTGTCGTCTTCGCTGATGGCACCGGTAATGGGGTCTGCCAGACCCTCGGTAATGCCACCGCGCAGATAGCGGCTATCAATTTTTACTTGCTCGATAGCGGCGATTTTCTTTTCTGTCATGTCCTTGCTTCTCAGTAAACGTCGCGGGCGTAGCGGCCCTGCGCCGAGAGTTCTTCCAACCAGCTGCGAGCCTGGTCTGCGTCCAATCCACCTTCCTGGCGGGCGATTTCCTGCAGGGTCTGGTGTACGTCCTTGGCCATCTGGTTGGCATCACCGCACACATAAATGTGGGCGCCGCCCTGAATCCAGGCATAGACCTCGGCTGCTTTTTCCAGCAAGCGGTGCTGTACGTAAACCTTGTTTTCCTGATCGCGCGAGAAGGCCAGGTCCAGGTGTTGCAACTGGCCGTCCTGCAAGGCGCGTTGCCATTCGGTCTGGTAAAGAAAATCAGAATGAAAGTGCGGGTTGCCAAAGAACAGCCAGTTGCGGCCTTCACCACCCTGAACGCTGCGTTCCTGCACAAAGGCACGGAAGGGGGCAACGCCGGTGCCGGGACCAATCATGATCACGTCACGGTTGCTGTCTTCAGGCAGGCGGAAGCGGGTATTGGGGTCGATAAAGACCGGCACGGTGTCGCCTTCGTTCAGGCGGGCCAGATAGTCGGAAGCCACGCCCCAACGATCTTGTTCATTGAACTGGTAGTGCACATTGGCCACAGTCAGATGCACTTCTTCGTCCACCTCGGACTGGCTGGAGGCGATGGAGTACATGCGGGGTGCCAGGGGGCGCAAGGCTTGCACCAGTTCGGCAGCGCTCCAGGTGGCTGGGAAGCGTTCCAGTACATCCAGCACTTGATGGGTTTTCAGCAGCTCTTGCAGGGTGCTCAAACCATCTGGGCCCACAGCCGTTTGCAGCACGGCATCGTTGTTGCGCTTGGCCAGTTCCACCAGAAAAGGTTTGGTCAGTTGCGTCAGTTCACGGTAATGGCTCAGCCACTCTTGCAGCGTATGCGATTTGTCCTGAATGGTGACGGTCTCTTGCGGGTCCAGCTTCAAAGTCTGAATAACCGCTTCGACCAGCTTGGCGTTTTGCGTGGGCCAGACACCCAAGGCATCACCGGGTTGGTACTTCAGGCCACTGCCTTCCAGCGACAACTCGTAGTGATAAATATCGCGGGTGCTGTCGCGACCGGTAATGCTTTGGCTTTGCAGCACGGTGGCCTGGAAGGGATTGTCGCGAGTAAAGCTGCTGCGAGCCTGGGTTTCCAGCACCGTAACGTTGCTGGACTGGGCGGCAGGAACTGCCGCCGCGGCGTGGGCCTGGTGATCTGTTTCCAGAAAACCGAAGGCCTTGTCCTGCCAGGGGGCGGCAACCGTATCAATATCCAGATCGGCCAGGCCTGCGTCCAGAATGCGTTGCGCACCCAGAGCCAGCAGACGTTGATCAATCTTTTCCGCGATCCCACAGAACAGGGGGTAGCTGGAATCGCCCAGGCCCAGCACACCGAATTTCAGTTCGGGCAGCTTGGGAGCACGGGCACCGGACAGGAATTCGAAAAATGCGATGGAATCGTCTGGCGGGTCGCCTTCACCCTGGGTGCTGATAATGACGTACAGCAGACGCTCTTCTTTCAGCTCGCGCGTGGGGTAACGGTCGGCGCGCAGCAGGCGCACGGGGATACCGGCGGCTTCGCAGCGTTGGGCAAAGGCTTCGGCGACGCGTTGGGCATTGCCTGTCTGGCTGCCAAACACAATAGTGGCAGGTCGTTGGGCGGGCGCAGCGGCGGCCGGGACCAAAGACAGTTCAGGAGAAACAGGCGCTTGAGCGGGAAGGCCGGTGTGGCGCACTTGCGCGACACCCGCGAGATAGCCGGACAGCCAGTTCAGGGACAGCGGATCGAGCTCGTCGGTAATTTGAGCAATCGCGGTGCGATTGGACTCCGAGAGGCGGGACAGGGCGTGCATTCTGACACTCGCTTATATAAATAGTTTGTCCCATTCTAAAGAGCGGTATCAGGGCTACGAACGATCCGATTCTTATTTGTTTATGAATCCTTCGGTTAATGAAAAAGGGGCATAAGCCCCTTTCATCTTGGTCTAAGCGCGTGTGAAATACGTGTTATGGACGTAGTTCCCGGCGCAGGATCTTGCCTACGTTGGTACGTGGCAGGTCGTCGCGGAACTCGACAATGCGCGGGGCCTTGTAGCCGGTCAGGTTCTTGCGGCAGAAGGCTATTACGTCTTTTTCCGTCAAATCGGGATTGCGGCTGATGACATAGAGTTTGACGATTTCGCCTGCTTTTTCATCCGGCACACCGACGGCGGCGGCCTCGACAATATCCGGGTGCTGTGCGGCGACGGCTTCCACTTCATTGGGGTAGACGTTAAAGCCAGAGACCAGAATCATGTCCTTTTTGCGATCCAGCAGGAAGACATAGCCTTGCTCATCCATATAGCCGATATCACCTGTGCGCAAGAAGCCGTCACGATCAAAAACCTTGGCGGTTTCATCGGGGCGTTGCCAGTAACCGGGGGTGACTTGCGGCCCGCGAATGCACAGCTCGCCCGTTTCGCCCAAAGGCAGATCGTTCTGGTTTTCGTCACGTATGCGTATGTCGGTAGACGGTACAGGCAGACCAATCGAGCCGGTGAACTCTTGTTTGTCCAGCGGATTGATCGTGGCGGCGGGAGAGGTTTCAGTGAGTCCATACGCCTGTGCCAAAGGCTTGCCCGTGGCTTCCAGCCAGCGCTTGGCGACCACTTCCTGTACGGCCATACCGCCGCCCAGCGTAAAGCGCAGGGAGGAAAAGTCCAGTTTGCGGAACTCGGCATTGTTCAGCATGGCATTGAACAGGGTGTTCACCCCGGTAATGGCAGTAAAACGCAGCTTGGACATGTCCTTGATCATGGACGGAATGTCGCGCGCATTAATGATCAACAGGTTTTCGGCACCCAGACGCAGGAACACCAGCAGGTTCGCGGTGAAGGCGAAGATATGGTAGAGCGGCAGGGCGGTAACAACGCAGTCGATCTGACCTTCTTTCAGATACGGGCGAATCCAGGACAGGGCCTGGCTCAGGTTTGAAACCAGATTGCCGTGGGTCAGAATGGCCCCTTTTGCAACGCCTGTCGTGCCCCCGGTGTATTGCAGGCAGGCAATGTCATCGTGGGTCAGCGTGACGGGGGCGGGTGCGCGGCCCCGTCCTTGTGCCAGTACAGCTTTGAACGAGACAGAGCCAGGCAAGGACCAGGCCGGCACGCCCTTTTTAATATGGCGTACCACTTGATTGACCAGCCAGCCCTTGAAGCCGCCCAGGCAATCGCCTACGCTGGTCACAATGATTCGCTTGATCGGCGTTTCGTGCAGGATTTCCTGCAGCACGTGGGCAAAGTTTTCCGCAATGATGATGGTTTCCGCGCCGCTGTCTTGCAACTGGTGGCGCAGTTCGCGGGCGGTATAGAGCGGGTTGGTATTGATAATGGTGGCCCCACTGCGCAATACCCCATACAGGCTGATGGGGTACTGCAGCATATTGGGCATCATCAGGGCGACACGGTCGCCTTTTTTCACGCCTTGGCTTTGCAGCCAGCTGGCCAGGGCCAAGGCATTGTCCGACAGCTCGCGGTAGCTCATGCGTTTGCCCATGCTGATATAGGCCGTGCGCTGCGCGAACTCGGTACAACTTTGTTCAAATACATCCAGCAAGGACGAGTACTGCTGGGCCCGATCTTCGATAGTGGCAGGAATACCAGTGGGGTAGTTCTGCAGCCAGACTTTATCCATGAAGCGCTCCGAGGCGTGTAGGTTCAAGACAATCCCAGCAGGGCCTTTTTGAGCGATTCTTGAGCAGGCTTCTTGCCTAGCCAGATTTTCAACAAAGCAGGGGTCAGATCAGGGTGAGAGAGCTCGCCCAGGACCTTGTCGTTAAACAGGATCTTGACCTGTGCTGCGTTCATGTCCAGCACCACGATGTCGCCTTCCTTGGCTTCGCCAACCTGACGCATCAAATCTTCAAATTGCTTGATGACGGGGTCCAGTTCCTGCCTTTCAGGATCAGTCAGGTTGTTGTGAATGCCGTCTTTGAGGGCATCAATCAGGGTTTGGGCGTCCAGGTCACGTTTAAGGACCAGCCGTACTTGATGGGGTCCGGGTGACTGGATAATGGCGTCGGCATCCTGGGAAGGAGACGCGGTATAAAGAGCGGCAACGTACACATCAAAAACAACTTTCTTGCGCAGGCCTGCCCCATTCAGTTTCAGGCTTTGCTGCTCGACGGTGACCGTGTCCGGCACGGTGACATTCGCAACAGTGGCGGCCTGGGCAGCGGGTAGCCCCAGGGACAGACTTAAAATCAGGGCGGCACAGCGGGGGGTAAACATGAAGCGGTCCTCCGGCAAATTAGCGTGATTGTGATTTCTGCTTGTAGAAGTGGGCGTCGGCGATGTAGATGGTGCGTTCCACCGTGGTGTAGATCTGGCCTTCCGGGTCCTGGATCTGTACGGTAAATGTGGCTTCAGCCTCGTGGTATTGGTCTAGCTGTCCTCGTATTGCGTCCAGTTCATCTGGATTGATTTGAAAGTTGGCATACAGCGTCTGGTAGCCAGGGCGGCGATACTGGATCTCTGCATTCTTGTCCCAGACAATCACATGACGTTGCAGGCCGGCCAGGAGCATGGTGGCGTGCACGCCGTCTGTAATGGCAAACAGGGATCCACCAAATAAAGAACCATTGATATTGCGAGTGCGTCGACGCAATGGCAGGCGTACGACGATGTGTTGCAAGTTCGCTGAAACTTTGTGGACCCGCCCGCCGGTTGCCCGGAAGGCGGGGTGCCAGTTAAAGCCCAGCTGCAAAAAGCGCGCACGCCATGTGGGGGGCAGACGTGCGAGCAGCTCCATGCGGCGACTGCGGGCCATAGTGCATCCTTAGAAGCGATAGCTGAACTGCACGCCCAGGATGTCACCACTGTTTTTGTAGGTACCGCGTGTCAGACCACGGCCAGCCGGATCCGTGTTGTTGTTCATGTCGGTATTTTTCAGGAACAAGTGGGTGTAGCCGATATCCCAAGTGGCATTCTTGCTGGCGCGATACTGAGCACCCAGGGATACCCAGTAACGGTCGCTGTCAGGCAGGGCGGTTGGGCGGTAGTTCTTGTCGCGTACTGGTGATTGGTCCCAAGCAATACCACCCTTGAAGGTCCACTGTTCGTTGTAGTGGTAGTTGGCGCCCAGGGCGACGCGCCATGCGTCCTTGAATTTCAGCTCCAGGCCGGAATTCTTGGCGCCGGGGCCGCTGTTTTCAATGGTCAGGCGCGGGATGCTGCTCCAGCCTGTCCAGGACACGTCGGCCAGCAACTGCCAGCGCGAATTCAGGTCGTGCACCAAGCTGACAATGGCGGTGTCAGGCAGCTTGATGGTGGCTTCGGCATCCCAGTTGATGTTGGGAGCAGGAATGCCTGCTGGTACGTTGCGGTTGCGCAGCTTGGTGTCGCCGTCAGCCGTGACCTTGATTTGCGAGCGATAGGAAACGCCCAAACGAGTGCTGGGGGTAATTTGGTACAGCAAACCGGCGTTCCAGCCCCAGGCGTCGCCCTTCATCTTGACGCGGGTGTCCATGTCCAGTGGGCCCAATGCCGGGTGATAGCCGACGGGGGTAGCCAGACGGTAGTCGGCATCAATGTGCAACCAGTTCACACCCACACCGAAGGACAACTGATCGTTGACCTTGTAGGCCACCGACGGGTTGACGTTGATGGTTTCAATGGCAAATTTTTCGGAGTGGTAACGGCCAACCCAGCCTTCGTCATATTCGGTTGTCAGACCAAACGGGACACCAATACCCAGGCCCACCCACCACTTGGGCGAGAGCTGGTGGGACAGATAAATATTGGGAACAGCGGCGACTTTACCGGCATCACCACCTGAACCGCCGGTGGCGGGACGGCTGGCGCCACCCGTCAGGGCCAAGGGGTCGGTACTGCCTTTATCGGAGAACTTGAAGGTAGGTTTAATCGCATTAAAACCTGCCGAGAAGTTGGTCTCGGGCAACAAGGTCATGCCGGCCGGGTTGAAGTAGATCGTGCTGGCATTGTCACCGATGGCGGCCGAGCCTGCGTAGGCATTACCCAGGCCGCTCGCATTCTGTTCCAGCAAGTTAAAACCAGCCGCTTGGGCTTGACCCATTCCCATGCTCATTCCCAGAGGAATCAGCAAAGCGGGGATGGTACGCAAAGCTACAACCGTCTTTTTCATGTCTCTTCTCCAAGGTATAGGTGCGACGTCTGACAGAGGCTTATGACAAGTTTTAAAACACCTGTTTGTTTTCTATGGTGCATGACCTAGGCCAATCGGCGTATAGGTATTTGTGCCAATCCGAACTAATTGCGTTGTTTTTGTGTTGCTTTGTAATGCAACGGACCTCCGCGGAAAGGGGCAAAGCCGGTACCGAAAATGACACCTGCATCGGCCATGTCATCGTTCTCCACAACCCCAATCCGAACCTGATGCTCGGTCTGTTCGATAAGGGGTTTAATCAAGCGATCTGCCAGACCGCTTGGAACCGTTCCCGCAGGAGACTTCTGGGCTTTGCCATCCTTCCAGGTGTAGAAACCCTGGCCGGTTTTACGGCCCAGTTCCTGGCGATCCAGATGGGATTTCAGGCAGGCTGGCATGGCCGCTTGCTGGCTAAGTTGCGCGCCCGCATCACGGGCAATATCCAGGCCCACGGTGTCTGCCAATTCAAGTGGGCCCATAGGCATGCCGAACTGCAGCATGGCTTTGTCCACGGTGGCCGGGTCCAGTCCTTCGTCCACGCAACGCATGGCTTCCAGCATATAGGGAGCCAGGACGGCATTGACCAGAAAGCCGGGGCTGTCCTTGACGGGCAAGGGCAGCTTGCCGATCTGGTTCACAAAGGCGTAGGCGGCACTGCGCACCTCTGGGGCCAGCAGTTCGCTTTCCACCACTTCCACCAAGGGCATGCGAGAGACCGGGTTAAAGAAGTGAATGCCTACCAGTCGTTCCGGATTGATCAGATTCAGGCTGAGCTCGGATAAAGGCAGGCTGGAGGTATTGCTTGCCAGCACAGCACCAGGCTTTAGCAAGGGCTCAATGGTGGCGTACAGGCTGCGCTTGGCATCGGCGTTCTCGAAGATGGCTTCCAGAACCAGATCTGCCGAAGGGATGCCGTGGCCGTCCGGGTCCGGAATCAATCGGTCCAATGCGGCTTGTACCAGCCTGCGGTCTTTGAGACGGCGCTGGAACAGCTTGGCGGCACGACCTTGAGCCTGGGCGATACGCTTGCGGTCCTGATCCTGCAGCGTCACACGCATGCCTTTCAGCGCACATACGGCGGCAATATCGCCCCCCATGACACCAGCACCGACCACGTGAATATGCTTGATCTCCTGAGTCGACGAATGCTTGCCTACGCTTTTCAGACGCTCTTGCAAATGGAAGACACGCAGCAGATTGGCTGCGGTGTTGGAACGGGTGATTTGCTCGATCAGCTCGGGAGCCTTCAAGGCATTGCCGTTGTGCTTTTCCCATATCTCCAAAATGGCACGAGGGGCCTGATAGTGCTGATACGGATCGCGCTTTTCCAACTGCTTGCGCACTTGGCCAGCCACCAGGGGGCGCAGCAGCTTGGTATTCATCAGGCGTGGCAGACCTTTGGCACGACGTGGCTTCTTGCCACTGAGCACCTGCTTGACGGCGGCTTGCTTGGCCAGACGGACAGGGACGCAAGCATCGACCATACCTAGACGGGCGGCCTTGCGAGCATCCACGCTTTTGCCACTGAGCATCAAGTCCATGGCAGCGGCAGGGCCTATATATTCAGGCAGGCGCAACATGCCGCCCCAGCCGGGGAAAATACCCAGCATCACTTCAGGCAGAGCCAGCCGCGTGTCGTCCTGATCTACCGCCAGACAATAGCGGCAGGCCAGGGCCAGCTCCAGACCACCGCCCAGGCAGTGACCTTGCACCAGCGCCAACGTGGGGTAGCTTTGTTTGGCCAGCTTGTTGAACACTGTCCAGCCACGAGTCACCAGGGCCAGGCCCTTTTCCGGGTTGTTGTTGTGTTCGGAGAATTCATCAATGTCGGCGCCAGCAATAAAGCCGGCGGTTTTTCCCGAGTGAATAATCAGGGCTTTGGGAGGATGGCTGCTCAGGTAATCCAGGGCCTGGTTCAGCTCCTGCAAAACAGCGGCAGAGAGTCGGTTGACCGAGCTGCCCACGCAATCGATTTTCAGCCAGGCAATTTGCTGATCGTCCGTGTACAGCGTGAAGTCTTGCAAATTCAAGGTAGCGACGGGCATCATGATTCAGTTCCTTGCAGCGATTCGATCAGCATGGCACCGCCTTGACCGCCGCCAATACAAATAGCGGCCATGCCCAGGCGCAAGTTGCGACGACGCAGGGCATTCAAGCAATGCAGCACAATTCTGGCGCCGGAGGCACCCACCGGATGGCCGATTGCAATAGCACCGCCGTCCACATTGAGCTTGTCCATATCCAGCAGTCCCAACGCATCACGACCCAGGTGTTTTTGGCACCATTCCTGATCGTCCCATGCAGCACGACATGCTAGTACTTGCGCTGCAAAGGCCTCGTTGATTTCCCACAAGTCGGGGCCATTTAGGGCCAGACGGTTGCGCTCCAAAATAGGTGTCGCGGCGAACACAGGACCCAGGCCCATGGTGGCTGGGTCCAGACCGGCCCATTGCGCATCCACAATGCGGCCAATGGGTTTGAGCTGATGTTCCTTGACGGCCGCTTCACTGGCCAGAATCAGCAGGGCTGCGCCGTCAGTGACTTGAGAGCTGTTGCCGGCCGTGATATTGCCCCAGGGCGGGTCAAAGACCGGGCGCAGCTTGGCCAGTTTTTCGGGTGTGGAGTCTTCGCGTACACCATCATCTTGCGGGTAGTTATTACCGCGCGTGTCGCTAAGCGGCACGATTTCTTCAAAAGCGTTCTCTTGCTGGGCGCGCAAGGCCAGACGGTGACTGCGGGCCGCAAATTCGTCCATATCCTGACGGGTAATGCCAAATTCGTACGCCAGATTTTCAGCGGTCTGGCCCATGGACAAACCGACCACGGGATCGGTCAACCCTTTGAGCAGGCCGATGACAGGCTTTAAGTAGGACAGGCGCAGACTACGCAGGGCTTTCAGACGTGCGCCTGCACTTCGGGCCTTGCCCCAGGTGGCCAGCCAGCGCACCATGTCGTCGCTGAACAGGATGGGGGCGTGAGACAGCGCATCGACACCACCGGCCAGCACCAGATCCGAGCGGCCGGTTTGAATGGCCTGCACGCCCGAATCCAGCGCTTGCATGCCCGAAGCGCAGTTACGCATCACGGTCCAGCCCGGCACTTTGTGACCTGTGCCCAGACGCAGACCCAGAACCCGGCCGATATTGGTTTCATCGGGCGAGGGGGCGGCGCAACCCAGAATGACCTCGCTTAGTTGCGGGGCCTCAAAGGGTTGGCGCAGCAGCAGCTCGCGTCCTGTTTGTACGGCCAGATCCCCAGCGGAGAAGGGGCCAGGCGCATTACGCGCTTTCAGAAACGGGCTGCGCGCGCCGTCAATAATATAGACCGGTTGAAAACTCATACTTGGCTCCCACTGGCGGCTTCAGCGGCAGGATTTTCCCGACGCAGATCGAAGGGGAAATCATCCACGGCAATAACTCGGTCGCGCACGATATCACGGGCCTGGATTTGTTCATATTCCTGGGCGGTGATGCCACCGGCCTGGAAGACGGCTTCGGCTAGATCGCGCACGTTGGCTTTGGGGTTGTCCTGCAATTGACCGCTTTTCTCGAATTGACGGATTTTGGCGTCAATATCGCGAGTGTTCAGCGTCGCCAGCAAGGCGGCTTCAATCGCGCCGACGGGCTCCATATCGTCCTCAGGCAAGTAAGTGTCGTAAGTCAGGCGATCACGAGTGGCACCGGGTTTGGTCAAGAGCTTGGCAACGGTGTGATCCAGCTTGTCATCGGGACCCAGACGGCGCAGGCCCAGAGGGAAGACCAGGAAGCGCAGCACGGCAGCCAGAGGACGGTTCGGGAAGTTTTCCAGTACCTTGTCCAGCGCATGTTGAGCGCGCATCAAGGCGTCTTGAGCCGCCCAGTGAGCCAAAGGCGCATCTTCTTGCTGGCGGCCTTCGTCCTGGTAACGCTTGAGTACGGCGCTGAGCATGTACAGCTCGGATAACACATCGCCCAGACGCGAGGACAGACGCTCACGCATTTTCAGCGAACCACCCAGAACCAGCATGGACGCGTCGGCCAGCAAGGAGAAGGCGGCGCTGTAACGGCTGGCCTGGCTGTAGTAGGTGTGCATGGCCTTGGAGGTGCCGGTAGGGCCGCTTAGCAAGCGCCAGCCACCCAAGCCCAACCAGAAGGAGCGACCTGTGTTGGCCAGTGTGTAGCGGATGTGTGCCCAGAAAGCCTGGTCAAATTTACGCAAACCGGCTTCGCGGTCAGGGTTTAGTGCAGCTGTCATCTCTTCCAGAATGAAAGGATGGCAACGAATCGCGCCTTGGCCAAAGATGATCAGGCTGCGCGTCAGAATATTGGCGCCTTCCACCGTAATACCGACAGGGATTTGCTGGTAAGCCCGGCCCAGGAAGTTGGAGGGGCCAAGGCAAATGCCTTTACCACCAATCACATCCATACCGTCGTTCACCACAATGCGACCACGTTCAGTCACGTGATATTTCACGATGGCTGATACAACGGAGGGTTTTTCGCCCAGATCGACAGCCGCCGCCGTCATGGTGCGGGCGGCATCCATCGCATAGGTATGGCCGGCAATGCGAGCCAGTGCTTCTTCCACACCTTCAAATTTACTGATGGCGCTTCGGAACTGGGTACGCACGGCGGAGTAACCACCCACGGCGCGGCTGGTCAGTTTGGCCATGCCGGTAAAGGAGGAGGGCAGGGAGATGGAGCGGCCGGCAGCCAGACATTCCATCAACATGCGCCAGCCTTGGCCAGCCATGTCGGGACCACCAATAATGAATTCCAGCGGCATGAACACGTCTTTGCCGCGGGTGGGGCCGTTCATGAACATGGCATTCAGGGGGAAGTGACGGCGACCGGTATCAACGCCAGGGTGATCGCTAGGGACCAGGGCGCAGGTAATGCCAATGTCTTTTTCGCCACCCAGCAAACCGTCCGGGTCATAGAGCCGGAAGGCCAGACCCAGCAAGGTGCACACCGGAGCCAGCGTGATGTAGCGCTTGTCCCAGGTGACGCGCATGCCCAGCACTTCCTGACCTTCCCATTCGCCTTTGCAAACAATACCTACGTCAGGAATGGAGGCGGCATCGGAACCGGCCCAAGGGCTGGTCAGTGCGAAAGCGGGAATGTCACGGCCATCTGCCAGACGGGGCAGGTAGTGTTGTTTTTGTTCGTCAGTACCGTAGTGCAGCAGCAATTCTGCCGGCCCCAGCGAGTTGGGCACCATCACCGACACGGACAAGGCCGAGTTGCGGGTGGATAGCTTGGCCACGACTGCCGAGTGCGCTTGCGCCGAAAAACCGCGACCGCCGTATTCCTTGGGAATAATCAGGCTGAAGAAGCGATTTTCTTTCAGATAGTTCCAGACCTCGGCAGGCATGTCGAAGTCTTCCTGGCTGACTTGCCAGTCGTCAATCATGGCGCAAGCCACGTTGACCTCATTGTCCATGAACTGGCGCTCTTCATCGGTGAGCCGGTAGGCCGGATAAGAGCTCAGGGTGTTCCAGTTAGGTTTGCCGCGAAACAGCTCGCTTTCCCACCAGACCGTACCCGCTTCCAGCGCATCGCGCTCGGTTTGGGACATGGCAGGCAAAACGCTGGAAAAAGCGCGGTAGATTGGGCGGCTTAGCCACTTGGTACGTAGATTCCGGTTTTTGAGAACGTAGACGCAGCCAAGCACTAGCACTATCAATAGCAAGGTCACAAACATAGCAACTCCGGACTAGCTCAGAAAAAAAAGAAGAAGGATGCCCCCACGCTGCACCTTCGGCTTGCTGCCCCCCGAGGGGGGCGCTTTTTACCGGGGGCGCCGAGCCTTGGGAGCGGCCCGGCGGTAAAAAATACCCCCACGCTGCACCTTCGACTTGCTGCCCCTAAAAGAGGGGCGTGGTTCACCTTGGTGTAGCTTGGTGGTCAGGACCGTTCAGCTCAGGCGCTGGCCGGCAAAGGAGCTCGTAATCCACCCAGCAGGAAACTCATCAGACGTTGTTGCAGTTGTTGCTCACTTTCGGGACTGTCGCTAAGGGGTAGTTGCAAGGCCCGACGTAGTGATTGGGTGCCCATTAATGCGTAAGACGTGGCACCCAGCATGAAATGGAATCGCCAGATGATTTCTTCTTCCGGCACAGTGGGCAGGGCTTCGTGTAAAGCCTGCTTGAAGGGCAGGAAGATGGCGACTTGTTCGTCCCAACAGATGGACTGAATGAAATCCTGCGGCGCCGGGCGGTCTTGCCCGGGCAAAGGAATAAACGAGCGGGGGGTGCCGTTGCCTGAGCCTGCCAGGCGGATCAGAGGGCCAAAAAAGGCGTCCACCACCTGGGAGGCTTTCAACGGACCTTCACCGGCTTGCTGGCGATAAAAAGCCAGCTTTTCCAGACGCTCTTGATTGATGCTGTTCAGGCGGCGCTGGAACACAGCCTGCGTCAGTCCGTCTTTACTGCCAAAGTGATAATTGACGGCAGACAGGTTTACCTTGGCCTGCGCCGTAATTTGGCGCATGGAGGTGTTTTCGTGACCGTACAGCGCGAACAGATGTTCGGCTGCATCAAGAATGGCGGACTGTGTTCGATCAGAGCGTTTCACCGTTATTTCCTAATTTCAAACGAGTGTTTGAATAATGTAACGGGAATGCGGAGTTAGTACAGTAGGGGTTCACCCTAGCCCCGCAAAGCGAGGCCAGGGGCCAGTCTTAGATCTGGGTCACAAATTTGGTGACTAAGTATCCGTCAAAGGTTTCAGCACCGCCTTCGCTGCCTATGCCGCTGTCCTTGACGCCACCAAACGGAGTCTCGGGCAGGGAGCTGCCAAAGTGGTTGATATTGACCATGCCCGATTCCAGCTCTGTGCCCAGTCGATGCGCATCTTGCAAAGACTGTGTAAAAGCATAGGCAGACAAACCATAAGGCAGGCTGTTCGCGCGGGCGATGGCATCGTCCAGGTCGCTGTAGCGGGTCAAGGGGGCGATGGGGCCGAAAGGCTCCTCGGTCATGACCAGGGCATCGTCAGGTAAATCCGTCAGCACCGTGGGCGAGAAAAAGAAACCGTCACGCTTGATCTGCTCACCGCCCAACAACACTTTGCCGCCCAGAGAGCGGGCGTTGTCGACAAACTTTTGCATCATGGGGATGCGGCGCTCGTGAGCCAAGGGGCCCATTTGGGTATCCGGGTCCAGACCATCACCTACCTTCACATTGGCCAGCTCTTCGGTGAAGCGGTCCACGAAGGCTGTGTAAATATCGTCATGGATATAAAAGCGCGTGGGGGAGATGCAAACCTGCCCGGCGTTACGGATCTTGAAACGAGCCAGCTGACGAGCAGCCCGGGCCACATCGGCATCGGGCAGGACCAGTACGGGCGAGTGACCGCCCAATTCCATGGTGATGCGTTTCATATGAGCACCGGCCAGTGCAGCCAGTTGCTTGCCTACAGGCACAGATCCGGTAAAGGATACTTTACGTACGATGGGCGAGCGGATCAGGTAGTCCGACACCTCTTGCGGCACACCCCAGACAATGTTCAGCACGCCGGGCGGCAGGCCGGCATCGTGGAAAGCTTGGGCAATGGCCATGACGGCGCTGGGAGAGTCCTCGGGGCCTTTCAGAATAATCGTGCAGCCAGCACCGATAGCGGCGCAGATTTTGCGAATAGCCTGGTTGTAGGGAAAGTTCCAGGGCGTAAAGGCGGCGCAGACCCCAATAGGCTCACGCAATACCATTTGCTGCACTTTGGGGTTGCGGGCGGGAATGACACGGCCATAAATACGACGACATTCTTCGGCGTGCCAGTCTGCATGATCGGCGCAGGACATGATCTCGCCGACGGCCTCGGCCAAGGGTTTTCCTTGGTCCAGCGTCAGATTGCGGCCAATTTCCTGGGCGCGCTCGCGGGACAGCTCCGCCACCTTGCGCAGAATCGCACTGCGATCCATGGGCGAGCTGTGACGCCAGCTTTTGAATGCGGCTTGAGCGGCATTCAGAGCGGCATCCAGATCCGCCTGGGACGCCAGGGGCAGTTGGCCCAAGCTACTGCCATCGGCTGGGTTGATGACGGCCTGGGTCTGGCGACCTTGCCCGTCCAGGAATTGACCATTGATATACAGGGCCAGGTGTTGATACATGTGCGGCCTCCAAGTTGTCTGTGTTGCTAACTAAATACGTACTGTTCGATGGTATCGGGCGAGCAGAAACGGGACAAGCGTGGGCGGCGGATATTGCAGCAACGGATTGTTCAGAGAGGCAACAAACGGGCGCGAAACAGGGAGCTCTTCATGCGATTGTTATAAGTTTTTGATTTCATATCCCTTTTTGAAGTCCTGACAAAGAGATGAAAATCGACATCAAGTTGCAATAAGAAATCGTTACAAATGCAGCATTCTTAATGTGAGCGATTGTTATGCTTTTAACAATGAAAATGTTTTTATCGCTTGGTGATAACTCGGTTTTACCTTGATGTAACCTAAATGCTTATTAAGGTGAAAGTTTTTTGTAAATTATTACCAAAGATCAAGCCAAGTGGGACAGGCGCAACAGTTATTGGTTTAGTGCCTAATCGCCCGAAATCGTTTAATTTCAGTGTATTGTTGCCTTTTTTATCACAGGCTATTTATCATTTTTAACATTGTCATCCACGAAGGCTCTTGTAATCTAAGATACAATTTGTCCCGTGATCTACGTGATGGGTTTCACTATGCGTCACGTAAAAAGTCACAATCAGACACAAGGTTATGCTCCAAGAATACAGGTCAGAAGCCTGTAGCTCCGCCTTGTCTTGCCCCGGTCCATTATGAACATACTGCTGCGGCTGGCGATGTATTTACCAGTCTTAGGTGTAAAGCCCATGTGCAATACATAGGTGTTGGGCCCTCGGGTGGTGTTTCTTTCGCTTTGTTTGAGCGACACACCGAACCCATTCTTCTTTCATTTTTGTACTTAAATTTGATCTGGCAATGCGTTGCAACGCTGACGTGATGGCGTCTGTTGCGGACGTGGCACAGGATCTTACGGAGGCCGACGTGCGTGGTAAGAAAACTCTAACAGTAAGTTCGCTGCTGACAGCGTTACTGCTTGCGCAACCAGCGCTTGCCCAGCAGGAAAACAGCTTGAGCTTCAAGGACAGTATTGAGCGGGCAATCATGTCCAATCCTGAACTTGGTGCTCGCTTCCAGGATTTCCAGTCTGCGCTTGAAGGCCAGAATGTCGGCCGTGGCGCCTTGATGCCTGAAATCAATGCTCAAGGTTGGGTTGGCAAAGAGTGGCGTGGCAGCACATCGGGTGCTCCGTCTACGGACTGGTCCCGCCGTGGTTACAGCCTGCAGCTGCGTCAGTTGATTTTTGATGGTTTCTCCTCGATCAACCAGGTGCGTCAGCTGGGCTACGAAAAACTGGCTACCTACTACGAACTGCTGGCATCGGTAGACTCCCTGGCTCTGGAAGCGGCTAACGCGCACATCGACGTGCTGCGCTACCGTGAAATGGAAAAGCTGGCCCGTGAAAACTACGGCATGCACATGAACATCCTGGGCCAGATTCAGGAGCGTTCGGCATCGGGCGTAGGTCGTGGCGTTGACCTGGAACAGGCGTATGGTCGTCAGTCCCTGGCTCAAAGCAACATGATGACCGAGGCCGGCAACCTGAACGACGTGTTGCAACGCTACCGTCGTATCGTGGGCGTGGCTGCTCCTGAAGTCATGCAAGCGGCGCCTAGCCTGAGCGAGTCGATTCCCGCCAAAACAACTGATTTCTTGCCATCCTTGCGCACCAGTCCTGTGATTCTGGCCAAGCAGGCTTTGTATCAAGCTGCCGAGTCGGGTAAGCACGTGGCTCAAGGCCGCATGTCGCCGACGCTGGAGTTTCGTGCCGCCACCGGTAAAGACAAAAGCGACCCTCCCGGTTCCGCTTACCGCGATTCGCAAAGCAGCAATATTCAGCTGATGCTGTCGTACAACCTGTTCCGCGGTGGTGCCGATGCTGCTCGCATCCGTCAGACAACGGCTCAGCAATACGCTGCCCGCGACGTGCGTGACTACACCTGCCGCAACGTGCAACAAGACCTGGCTGTAGCCTGGAACAACATTGAGCGCCTGCGTGCTCAGCTGCCATTCCTGAAACAGCACGAACTGGCTACGTCCAAGGTTCGCGTTGCTTACATGCAGCAGTTCCAGATCGGTCAGCGCTCTTTGCTGGACTTGCTGGATACGGAAAACGAATTGTTTGATGCGCGTCGTGCTCTGGCCAACGCCACTTACGACCTGCAGCAAGCTGAATACCGTTGGCTGACCTTGTCGCACCGTCTGGTGTCGGCAGTTGGCCTGTCCCAGCCGTACTCGGAGCAGCCTGAAGAGGCCGCCAAGCTGGACTTCCCCGACGAGGCATTCAAGGCATGCATGACGCCTGTCCCAGATACCAGCAACCTGACTCCTGTTTCTGTTGATTACCGCGACGGCATGGCTCCGCCAGTCCTGCGCGAGAAACCAGCCGGGCTGTAAGTCGCTGCTTCTTGGCGTTATTAGATAGAAAGGGAGGCACGTATGAGTCAAAACGAAGATGACTACAAACAAGAGCTTTCAGTCTCGGATGCCAGTTTTATCCGGGTACTGGAGGATTTGATTGACGCACTGGTTGCAAACGGTGTGCTTCGTATGACTGATCTGCCTCCCCAGGCCTTGGCCAAATTGAACGAGCGCAAACGTACCCGTCAACGCCTGCGGGATTCGCTGGATTTGATTAATGACGATGAACCACTCATCTGACAGCACGACACCAAAAAGCGGGGAATTCAGTGTCCCGCCTCATCTGACACATGATGATCCTCTTTTGACCTGCCTGGCAGAGATCACCCGTATTCACGGTAATCCCTGCACACCGCAGCATTTGTCTGCGGGTCTGCCCTTGCAGCGTGGACGGCTGACGCCGGCGCTCTTGAATCGGGCGGCGGCGCGAGGCCATTGCACGGCGCGAGTGTGGCGCCGCGCCTTTACCGAACTCGACACCAATCTGTTCCCGGTTATTTTGTTGCTGAACAATAACCGCGCATGTGTCTTGTTGGGTCTGGAAGGAGAGCATGCCCGGGTGCATTTCCCGGAAAGTGGCAGCCCCAGCGAAATCAGCCTGGAAGATCTGCAAGCGCAGTACTCCGGGCTGTTGGCTGTGGTGCAGCCGGATTTTCGTGTCGAAGCGCGTGCTAAAGATGGGGTAGCCCCCATGAAGGGCAAGCACTGGTTCTGGACAGCCGTAGTGCAAAACTGGCGTCTGTATCGTGACGCCATTGGCGCTGCCTTGCTGATCAACCTGTTTGCCCTGGCCATTCCGCTCTACACCATGAACGTGTACGACCGGGTGGTGCCCAATAAGGCGATTGAAACCCTGTGGGTGTTGTCGATCGGGATTGGATTGGTTCTGGTCATGAACATGGTGCTCAGCACTGTGCGAGCCTATGTGGTCGATGCGGCCAGTAAACGGGTGGATATTCAGTTATCTGCGCGGATTATGGAGCGTGTGCTGGACTTGCGCATGGAGAACCGACCGCCGTCGGTGGGCTCCTTTGCTGCCAATCTGCGCTCCTTTGAATCGGTGCGCGACTTTATTGCTTCGGCCAGTTTGACCACACTGGTCGATTTGCCTTTTGTATTGCTGTTTTTGGCTGTGCTGGCCTGGATCTCGCCCTGGATGCTGATCCCGCCGGTAGTGGCCATTGTGATCATTCTGGGTATTTCCTGGTTTGCGCAGGCCCGCATGGAGCGCCTGACCAAGCAGACCTTCCAGGCTGCCGCCCAGCGTAATGCCGGGCTGGTTGAGTCCTTGGCTGGCATGGAAACCCTGAAGGTCCTGAATGCGCAAAGCAATGCTCAGCGCGATTGGGAGCAGTCAACCGAATATCTGGCACGTCAGGGTGCCCGTATCAAGATGACCTCCACGCTCACCGTCAATACGGTGCAAATGCTGCAGCAGATGGTCACTATCAGTGTGGTGATTATCGGGGTGTATCTGGTTCAGGAAACCAAATTGTCCATGGGGGGCATTATTGCTTCCTCCATGATCGCAGGCCGTTGCCTGGCTCCATTGGGGCAGGTGGCTGGCTTGATGATGCAGTATCAAAATGCCCGTACCTCCTTGGGCTCGGTCGATTCATACATGAATATGCCGGTAGAGCATCCCGAGGAGCGTCACTTTGTGCCACGTCCTTATCTGGAAGGCTCTATCGAGTTTCGTAACGTCAGTTTCACCTATCCCGGTGCAACTCAGAACGTGCTCGACAAGGTCAGCTTTTCGTTGAAGGCTGGCGAGAAGATCGGCATTATCGGCCGTATCGGCTCCGGTAAAACCACCTTGTCCAAGCTGATCCTGGGTCTGTACAAACCAACGGGCGGCACAGTGGTGCTCGATGGAATTGATAATCAGCAGATTGATCCGGCAGACGTGCGTCGCTCCATGGGCTATGTCTCGCAGGACCCCATGCTGTTTTATGGCTCCTTGAAGCACAACCTGATGATGGGGACACCCTACGCAACCGACGACCAAATGTTGGCAGCAGCGCGTCAGGCCGGCGTGGACGACTTCGCACGACGCCATCCTGATGGCTACGACATGATGATTGGCGAGCGTGGTGAATCCCTCTCGGGTGGTCAGCGCCAGGCGATTGCGGTAGCCCGTGCCTTGATTGGTAACCCATCCATTCTGTTGCTGGACGAACCCAGCAGCAATATGGACAACCAGAGCGAATCGGCTCTGCGTCGCAGTTTGCAGAAAGAATGTGAAGGCAAGACCGTGGTGCTGGTGACACATCGCACCGCTTTGCTGGAGCTGGTTGATCGTCTGATCGTGATGGATATGGGGCGTATTGTGGCGGATGGTCCCAAGGATCAGGTTATTGCCGCTTTGCGTAGTGGGCAGATTGGCAAGGCCCGGAGTGCAGCATGAAGATAAAGAACCTGTTTCATTGGGTGCGTGCACAACTCCAGGACACCAGCGCGCCGCCTCCTGGCAGCAACATGCTCAAAAACGCCTCGTGGACGGCTCGCTACCAAGAGGTACGCGGTTCCACGCTGCTGATCTGGCTGACGTTATTGGCAATTTGCGTGCTGATCGTCTGGGCCAGCCTGGCCAGTATTGATGAAGTGGTGCGCGGTGAAGGCAAGGTTGTGCCATCTCGCCAGGTTCAGATTGTGCAAAGTCTGGACGGCGGTGTGGTGGAAGAAATTCTGGTCCGCCCTGGCCAGTCCGTGGAAGCGGGCGAAGTCCTGCTGCGTATTGATCCAACCCGTGCCTCGTCCTCTCTGGGCGAGAACGAAGCAGAATCCTTGTCCTTGAAGGCCAAGGCTGCTCGTCTGGAAGCCATTGCCGCAGATCAGCCTTTTGATATGCCTGTTGAGGTTCTGGAAAAAGCCCCCGACTTGGCGGAAATGGAACGTCGTGTCTGGCAGGCTCGTACTGAAGAGCTGCGCTCCAATATTTCGGTGGCCCAGGAACAGTTGAACCAGCGTCAACAGGAATTGCGTGAAACGCAGGCCAATCGTGATCAGGCAGCCTCCAGCTGCGGGCTGACCTCGCAAGAACTGCAAATGACTCGCCCCTTGCTCAAGAGCGGGGCTGTGTCTGAAGTGGACTTGCTGCGTCTGCAGCGTGATGTGGCTCGTTACTGCGGTGAGCAAAAAGCAGCCACAGCACAAATCAGCCGTATCCAGGCCTCGATTCAGGAAGCCCAGAACCGGATTGGTGAAGTGGAAATTACCTTCCGCAACCAGGCCCGTACTGAACTGGCTGAAACACGTGCCAAGCTGGCATCCCTGGAACAAGGACAACGTGCCTTGGCCGACCGTGTGCGACTGGCCGAAGTGCGCTCGCCCGTGCGCGGCACCATCAAGACTCTGTCTGCCAATACGGTGGGCGGTGTGGTGCAGCCTGGTAAAGATATTCTGGAGATCGTGCCCACTGACGACACCCTGCTGTTGGAAGTGCGCATCAATCCGCGCGATATCGGGTTTCTGCACTCGGGCCAGACTGCCGAGGTCAAGTTCACCGCCTATGACTTTGCCGTTTACGGTGGCCTGCCCGGCGTGCTGGAACAGACCAGTGCCGACACCATTACCGATGAAAAAGGCAATTCATTCTATATAGCTAAAGTACGTACTGACACGGTGTATGTCGGTGACGATAACCGTCCGATCCTGCCCGGTATGGTGGCCGAAGTGCACATCATGACAGGCAAGCGGACCGTTATGCAGTACTTACTCAAACCTATTCTCAGGGCCAGATCCAACGCGTTCAGGGAGCGTTAAGGCCGATCGGTCCGTTGGGGGAGTAGCGCTGACGATAGAGGTGTAATACCCGAGTCAGACCAAGAGCTGATGGCTTATAGCTCGTGTTACCAGTAAGGGAAAAGCGGTATGCGACAAGTAAATTCGGTTTTATTTCTGACTGCCGATGAGGCGTTGTGGCAGCATTGGCGTCATCTGGATTCCGTCACCTGGTTGCCCGCCAGAGGGCAGGGCATGGACGATTTGCTGCGTTGGAAACAGCAGCAGCGTGATCTGGTGGTGGTCGATAGTGCCCTGGCTTTGTGGAATCATCCCCAATGGTCCAAGGCTGTGCAGGGCATGAAAATTATTGTCGCCAGCCCACGCCCTTTGGATACCGAAGGTCAAGCCGTGCTGGCTCTGGGTGCTCGTGGCTATATTCACGCCTACAGCTCGTCGCCCTTGCTGGTGCAGGCGCTGGACCATGTGGCCAGCGGACAAGTTTGGGTCGGGGAGTCCTTGCTGAGCCGTCTGCTCAGCGATGTAACCCGTCGTCTGGAACCCAAGGCAGGCTGGGAAAGTACATTGACCAGTCGTGAAGTCGAGGTAGCGCAACGCGCCTCGCTGGGGCACTCCAATCAGCTGATTGCAAACGATTTGGGAATTACCGAAAGAACGGTTCGCGCCCATCTCCAAGCGGTTTTTGAAAAGCTGGATGTAACAGATCGTTTGATGTTGGCGCTAAAAGTACACGGCATAGCCTAAGCCCTGCTCGCCGTCTCGTTCGTATTGTCAAGTTAAGTCAATAACCATAAATAAAACAGCGAACTGGCGGCGACGCCAATATCGAGTAGCGGACCAACTCGCTATTCTCTGATCAAAGAAAGTCCATTTCTGACTGCTGCGCGGCGGCAGTCTTTTTTTAGGAATCAGACAGTCATGGCACTGGATACTGTTTTAGTGACACGAGTTGAAGGTACGGCATGGATTCGTACCGCCGATGGCTCCAAAGTAGCCGTCAAAGAAGGGATGCGCGTCCCTGTTAATGCCGAGATCATCACCGAGACCGGCGCCAGCGTCGAACTTGAGATCCCTGGCAGCCCATCGATGACCATTTCCGATAACCGCTCCTTCCTGGTCAGCGGCGATATCGCAGAAACCGATGTGGACCCCGTCGCTGCTGCTTTGGCCAACCCCAACGATCCAGCTATTACCGCTGTGTTGGCCGCCCTGGAAGCCGGCGATGACCCATTCTCCCAGCTTGACCCAACCGCTGCCGTATTGACCGGTGGTGGCGAAGGCGGTGGCAGCAGCTTCACCCGTCTGGTCAGTATTGTGGAAACCACACGTCCCCTGGCGCTGGAATACCCACGTCCTGGCGTGCCTACCGTTGAAAACGTGCGCCTGGGCGGCTACAGCGGTACTGGCGAAGAAGAAGCCGGTCCTCTGGTTCCTCCCTCTGTCACTGTCAAGATCAACGACGACGGTACCGTTACCTTCACATTTACTGAAGTGCCATTTGGCTTCGATATCGAAGATATCGAGGTGACTGGCGGCGGTCGCATTGAAGGCCTGACGCCTGACAACAAAGATCCCAAGACCTGGACCGGCACGCTGGTTCCCCCACCGAACTACGAAGGTGAAATTACCGTCAAAGTACCCGACGGCAGTTACACCAACGAAGTCGGTACCCCAGGTAACGGCGGCGAAGACACGACCACGGTCGACACGCTGCCTCCAGAAGCTGAAATTACTATCGATTCCATTACTGAAGACGGCGTCATCAATAAGGAAGAATCCGAAGGTGATGTAACGATTACTGGTACCGTCGGCAAAGACGTCAAACCTGGCGACAAGGTCACCGTGACCGTTGGTGGTAAAGAATACGAAACCACCGTTAATCCGGACGGCAAGACCTGGAGCGTGGACGTTCCTGGCTCCGAGCTGGTCAACAACGACAAGGTTGAAGCCAAGGTCACCACGACTGACGACGCAGGCAACACCACGACCGCCACTGACGAGAAGCCTTACGACGTAGACGTAACGCCTCCCGAGGCCGAGATCAAGATTGATCCGATCACGGGCGATGACGTGATCAACAAGGATGAGTCGGGCGGCGACGTCACGATCACCGGTACAGTTGGTA